>Ga0209719_1000837_pt1 | contig 42328 bp, 36 predicted proteins | sample AD_JPNAS2_MetaG_FD_184421 | JGI IMG/M metagenome (GOLD analysis project Ga0209719, IMG submission 184421) | Active sludge microbial communities of municipal wastewater-treating anaerobic digesters from Japan - AD_JPNAS2_MetaG (SPAdes) (version 2) | ecosystem: Engineered > Bioreactor > Anaerobic...
CACCCAGCCGCGACCCACCATGACCCCTTTTCCAACTCGCACCCCCCTGCCAACGCCCACGCCGACCACGCCCCCTTCTGCGCTGCACAGGGCTCTTAGCAACGGGAAGAACCTCGGCCTGGGGTTAATTCTGGCCAGTGGCTTAGGCATCATCGTCGTTGTATACCTGGGTTTCCTTAAAAAACGATAATCCCCCCATTTTCCCCTTGACAGAACTTAAAAAGCTGTGATACACTTTTCCTGTTAATAATCATGCCTGCAGATCAGGCTAATCAGACAGAATTTTTTCAGAAAGGAAGGCACTCGCGTGAACAGAGCTCATTTTGACAATCATGTGTTGCGGTATCGTTCTGCCGATCCTTTCGGACGCGATCGCCAACCGCGGAGTGCGCCTATTTTTAAGTAGCCTTACCTGAATCAGTACTTGGCCACGGGCAAACTCCAAACCCCGTGGCTTTTTTATTCTTAACTCAGGATGAATAACCCAATTAGCCAGGAAGCCAAAAGCCACGGGATGACCCTCAGCTGACTGGCTTTTTTAGTTTTGAAAACGAAATCATGCCAGGCTGAACATAGAAACCATTACCGCTTGAAATAGCTGGAGGAGAAATGATGGAATCAAAAACAATCAAACGCCTGCGCCCCTTTACCCTGGCAGATGCACAGGCAGTGACGCACCTGTTTAATACCTGTTCACGGGCAACTACCGGGCATGATGAATTTGAGCTGGACAGCATGATCAACGACTGGAACACACCAGGTTTCGATTTTGAGAAAACGGTTCGTGTTTTAGAAAATGAGCAAGGCGAAATTATCGGCTACATTGAAGTTTGGGATAGCTCAGAGCCGCATGTCAACAAGTCCATGTATGGCTTGCTCCATCCTGATCATTGGGATGATGATCAGTATCGCGCCCTGTTAAGCTGGGCTGAAACCTGCGCCAGAGAACGCATTAGCCTGGCTCCCGATGGATCCCGGGTGGTTATGATGCAATATACACAAAACAAGGATTTGCGTCGTAAAAAAGCAATGGAAGCCTATGGGTTCAGCCTGGTCAGGCATTACTACCGGATGGGAATTGAGCTGGGGAGCAGTCCTCAATCCCCCATGTTCCCTGAAGGAATCAAGGTCATGACAATTGATATCAACACAGAACTCAAAGCGGCGTTGCTGGCATTGGATGACGGCTTTAAAGACCATTGGGGTCATGTTGAACGATCCATCGATGATCAACTGGTCCGATGGCAGCACTATTTACAAACCGACAAGGATTTTGACCCTACACTTTGGTTCTTAGCAAAATCGGAGGGGCAAATTGTGGGCCTCATTCGCTGCAATCCCAGAACTGTCGAGGACCCGCAAATGGGCTGGGTTTCTCAATTATGTGTCCGTCAGCCGTGGCGGCGCCAGGGCTTGGGGATGGCGTTATTACTGATGGCATTTGCCGAATTTCATCGCCGTGGGAACAAACGCGTCGGACTGATCGTTGATGCCGCCAGCATGACCAATGCGACTCGCCTGTATGAGAAAGCCGGCATGCACATCGCCCGACAATCCGATGCCTATGAATTTGAACTGCGCCCGGGTGAGCGTTTGGATACCACTTAGACAAAACCCGCTATGAACAAAGCGACAAAAGCAAGTCATTAAGGACATTAAAACTTCATGGAAACAACAAACACGACATCACAGAAGAAAACAAAACAGCGCATCCTTTCCAACACCCTGATTGTGTTTATGGTGGCGATGGTATTCGCCAACATTGCCGGTGAAATGTACATGACCATGCTGCCGCTGTATATGCGCTACCTGGGCGCAGATGTGGTTCAAATTGGCGTATTCTTCACTGTCTCACAAATTATTCCCCTGATCCTGCAGGTGCTGGGGGGCTGGGTTTCTGATACCATCGGGCGTTTGCGGAGTGTAGCCCTGGGCAGCGTGATCGGTCTGGGTGCGTACATCAGTCCGATCTTTGTGCCTACATGGCAGTGGCTCTACCTGACAGAGGGCCTGAATGCCATGACACGTTCGCTGATTGGCCCCAGCTTCGGCGCCTTTATCGCTGAAGAGACCAGTGAAGAGCACCGCGGCAAGGTTTACGGCATTACCGATACCATCTACTCCGTGGTGACGGTGATCGGGCCTCCGCTGGCAGGCTGGCTGGCGGATACTTATGGATTCCGGATCATGTTGACCGTTGCTGCTGGCATTTATGTTTGCGCCACGATCATCCGCGTGTTCCTGTCAAAAATTGCTGGTAAAAGAGATTCGGATATTTCTCGAGAAAGCTTCTCGTTTAAAACAATGGGAAACAACTTTAAAACCATTTTTGGGTTAGCGATCGCTGGCGGCGTGCTCACTTGGTTGTTGCTCACCGACGGTGTTCGCGATATCGCCTTTTCACTCTCATTCCGTTTGATGCCGGTTTACCTGGAAGACATCGCTGGTCTTAATTTGCAGCAAATTGGCTGGCTGACCTCCTTCTTTGGCATCGCCATGATGGTGACCACCATCCCCGCAGGCTGGTTTGCAGACCGGTTCAGCGAGCGTGCCGCCATCGCCCTGGGGTTTATCCTGGAATTCGTGGCGCTGGTAATGATGATCAACGTGGATGCCTTCATCGGTTTCGCCGCTGCCTGGATCATTTTTGGTGTGGGCGTTGGGTTGCTCTCCCCGGCTTATCAATCGCTGCTCAGCAAGGCGCTGCCAGAAAGGTTGCTTGGTACAGGATTTGGGCTGATCCACGCCAGCCTAGGCGTTTTCTCTCTACCCGCCCCAGCCATCGGATCCTTCCTGTGGAAGGCCATCAGCCCGCAAGCGCCCTTTTATATCACGGCTGTTTTTGCCCTCATCACCGTGATCCCGGCATGGCTGAAGTTCAAGCTGAGCGCACACGATTTAGAACGAGCAGCACAGGCTAATGGCAATCATCAGCGCTAAAACCGCTTTGAGCATGCTTGTTGGTTCTGCAGGGCTGGACGAAACAGACCTGGATCGGGTTGATTGCCCGGGTTGGATTTGTTCCCAAAAACAAGGTGAGGTTTGCCGCTTCCCGGATCGTCAACTCTCCCTGTTCTGTGGGGGTGCCCATCGTCCAGCCCTGCAGGTTTATTCAAATAATTGTTATGAAAGTAAATGGTGGCATACTGATGAAGAAACTTGAAATTTTAATCGCATCTCCTCCGAAAATCGACGGGCTTCGTTTTCGCAAGTTTGACGGCGAGCGTGATTTTCCAGCGATGCTGCACATCATCGAGGCTGCAGCAATTGCAGACCAGCAGAAAATCGGGGAAACCCTGGCTGACATTAAACACACCTATACCCACCTGACAAATTGTGACCCTTACCAGGATATGATCATAGCTGAAATTAATGGTGAGCCGGTTGCCTATTCTCGGGTCGAATGGTGGCAGGAAGAAGATCCAACAGTGCGGGTTTATGGGTATTTCGTCAACCTTCTTCCGGAATGGCGCGGCCAGGGGATTGAGACTGCGGTTTTCGGTTGGAGCGAAGCACGGCTGAAGGACATTGCGGCTGAGCATCCACAGGAGATGCCAAAGTATTTCCAAATCGGCAGCAGCGAATCCAAAGCCTGGCTCAACGAGGTCGTAGAATCCCTGGGCTTTGCTGCTGAACGCTATTTTGTCGAGATGTCTCGCACCCTCGAAGATCTCCCCGCAGCCGAATTGCCCGCCGGTATTGAAGTGCGCCCCGTAATCAAAGGTCAGGAACGGAAAATATGGGAAGCCTCGTGCGAAGCATTCCGTGACCATTGGGGTTATGTTCAACCGGAAGACCAACATTACCAAGAGTATGCAAGTTCAAAATATTTCCAGCCGGATTTGTGGCAGGTAGCATGGCATGAAGATGAGGTCGTTGCTTGCGTGCTCAACTATATCGATCACGACTATAACCAGAAAAATCAGTGCCTGCGCGGATGGACGGAAGATATTTCCACCCAAAGAAAATGGCGTAAACGAGGCATCGCCACTGCCCTGATCCTGCGCTCTCTGCACATGCACAAAGCTTTGGGTATGACCGAAGTCGCTCTGGGCGTCGATACCAACAGCATCTCCGGCGCGCTTGATTTATATCAAAACCTCGGCTATCACATCGATAAGACCTACATCCAGTATCGAAAGCCGCTGGCATAGAGCGTTGAAAGCACGGGAATCAAAAAGTGACGTTCGGGACAGCCGCCTGACGGGCGTCACTTCTTCCCCTGACTGTGATCATGGTAGAATCAATTCCGACATTCATAGCAACCACAGCAACAAGCGATGTCCTTTAAATTAAACCGTAACGCCAAACTGTTTTTATTATCCACACTGCTGTACGGGTTCTCCTTCAGCGTGTGGGAATTGTTTTTTAATCTCTATATCCTCTCCCTGGGATTTAACAATGACGTGCTCGGTCTGATCCGCTCAGCGACGCCATTAGCTGCGCTCCTGCTGGGTCTGCCGCTGGGGTTGTTGTCCGATCGGATTGGTCGGCGGACAAGCATGTTGATCGGTCTGGGCATCGATTTAGTGGGCATGTTCATGCAGATCAGGCTGCCCAACCCGGTCCCGATCTTTTTCTTTGGGATGTTCCAGGGCGCCGGTTTTATGCTCTACAGCGTCTCACATCCGCCCTTCATGATGACTCTCAGCAAAAAAGAAAACCAGGCCATGATCTTTGGCTTGAATGTTGGCCTGCTGACCGTGGCAACCACCATCGGCAACCTGGCCGCCGGGCAGATGCCCGCCTTGCTTGAACGCTGGCTGAATATTGCCCAGGACACGCCTGCTTCTTATCAGTGGGTGATCACCGCGGGCATTCTGCTGGCTGCCACCAGCCTGGTACCGGTATTCCTTATCAGGGAAAACAAGACGAACGCGAACAACAAGCAATCCAGGCCCCCGCTAAGCGCAATCATCCGCGAGCTCACCTCCCGGCCGGTCGTCCGCCAGTTGACCATAATCAACCTGATCCAGGGTTTTGGCGCTGCATTACTGATACCCTATCTGAACGTGTTTTTGCGCGGCAAATTCAACATCAGTGACGATTTGCTGGGCTTGATCTTTAGTATTTCATCCCTGTTCGTCTTCCTGGGTACATTGATCTCTCCCTGGTTAGCCAGAATAACCCGCAGCCGGATCATCCCAACAGCAGTCACGCAGAGCCTCAGCCTGGTATTTTTGTTTTCACTGGGTTTCTCGCCCTTACAATGGCTGGCGGCTGTCAGCTTGCTGTTTAGAAATGTGTTAATGCAAATGGCCACACCCCTGCTGGATAATTTCGCCATGCTCGTCAGTCAACCTGAAGAGCAGGGGGCAGTTGCCGGCATACGCGGCATCGGGTGGCAGGCGGGGCAGGTTGTCGGGGTATTGATTTCTGGCTTGGTTCAAACACGTTTTGGGTTTTCGCCCCTCTTTTTTGCCACCGGGTTGCTTTATGTCATCACCATCATCCTCACCTGGGTATACTTTCGCCCCCTGGAAAAGGATTTACCCTTCGGGTGATAAACACAAACCCATCACCTTCAGCGTCGTGCAGATCCGCAAATACCTGGTCGGATCAAAAAGTCTGATCTTCCTGATGGGTTGACAGCAGTTACTAATTAACCCTCGGCGCCGTCTCCCCGTGTAAGCACAATCACAATCAACCCCAATTTGCAATCCTCACAACTCTGAGGGCATCGTTCAGGCACAAGGCTGCCCTGATCATGCCTGAACACCCAATAAGGATTAACTTTCGGCAACCACAATGAGTTTGTCCTCCCCGGTAAAACATATGGCTTCGGATTTTTTCGGGTTCAGCACAATGCCATAGTTTTTTTCCGGGTTATCATGCTCTCGAGTAATGCGATAGCCCATGGCAATTTCGTTTTTACGCTTGGCTGACTCAATCAGCGTGAAAAAATTAACCGGTGTTTCAAGTACAACATATTGACCTATCGGTTTAAGATATATTTCACTTCCTTCTGGATCGAAGAGATCCGTAAAAACCGCGTTCAACGCCTTCTGTTCAGCGATTTGAGAGAACATCAAGCTGATCAATTTGTCACTGACAATGAAATCATCAGCCTTCGCAATTTCTGCCAGGTTGCGGTTTCGCACATCAAGCATTTCGGTTGTGATAGAGTATTTGATTTTCGGGTTTTTCACCGCAATATCCCTGAGATGCAGCAAAGTAATCAGCGTATGCGCATCCGCCACCTGAGCCGGCAAACATTCAGAATAACAGAGCACAATGATCTCATCAAAGTTTTCTAAAGCCAACTGGTCTAAAAGCGCCCGGTCTGCCGTATCACCGACCTGGTGGGAGACGCTTAAGTTTTTACACCCCTCCAGTTCAAACCCTTTCAAACAATCCCCTAAGTCCAAATTGCATACGATCTTCACAATCGATTGAGGAGCAACATATTGATCCAATTCTTTCACGATGAGCGGTCCACGCCAATTCCAGCCTAAGATCAATATTTTTTCCGGGTCGGCTGGTTGCGGCTCAATCGTTACAATTTTCTCTTCTTCAACAAGCGGCTTGATTGAATAATCCGGAAAGATTTGATCATCATCCTCAGCCAGCAGAAACAGTTGATCACCCTCTTCCAGGATGCCATCCATCTCCGGGTTGAGTTCAGGTATTCTTCCCTTTTTCCACAACCCCATCACCGCATTTTTCTCAAACAAAGGCAAAGTGTCGCCAAATTTTTTTCCAATCAGTTGCGGATCCTGGTAAAAATAGATTTCATCACCAGCAAAATCCAGTAAATCTGTGTAGATAATCGAAAGCCCTGGTTGCCGGCAGGTTAGAGCGATAACCTTGGCGATGATATCCCCGGTTAATAGCCACTCAATCTGATCGCCTCCGATCAACTCGGCAACCTGCTTGTTTTTCAGATCATGCAATTCCGCCACGATATGATAAGACTTTCCATTTCTTCTTGGTCTCTTGGTGACCGCCAAACAGGTCTTGATCACCTCTGAGTCGGTGTCATCGCCCTTTGGCGAAAGGACAATGATCGCCTTGGAGGTATCTAGGTTGAGGATGTTTAGTGAACTCATATCAAGCGGGTCTCCGCTGCGAACCACGATTTTCGTGTTTCCTGTATCAGAAATGTGCTCATGGATCAGGTTCTCCATTTCCACCTTATCCCCAGGACCCATGATCACAATACACCCTTCTGGCTGGTTTTCGTTGGCAATCACCAGCTCTTCGATGATGGTATACACCTGTTCGCTCCACCCCAAAATCACAACATGCCCCGTCTCGATGACCCGCGATCGCCCCCTTTGTAAATTATCAAGCCGTTGCTCAAGACCGCTGGTGATCAACCCAATGAAAGTGCTGATGAAAAACACACCGCTCAGGGTTACCAGCAGCATGATCAAACGGAATCCCCATCCAGCATCGTCGGCCATATTCCCCGCATCCAGGGTGCGCATCAGACTCTGCCAGATCGCCTCAGTCAAGGGTAAAACGGATTCGCCTTCTGCGGCAACTTTAAAAATTACAATAACCAGTGAAAAAAGAATAATGATGGTGAGTGAGAACATCCCCAGCCAGAAGATGATCATCCACGCTCCTTTAGAGAACATCGTGTCCAGCTTATAACGAATTTTTTCGCCGTAATGGAATTTTGGTTTCATTCCGGGCTCCTTTTGAATCATCGAACTGTATGAATTTATTATAACAGCAATAATTCGTTCACAAGAAAAATTCTAGAATATTGAAAAACCAATGGTATTTAATAACCGATTAATGAATCAACATAATAATTTTTCGCATTTACGATTAATATGAATATTATATTCATTCGTAGGGGCAGACCTTCGCGCAGCACTCCCTGTGCCCTACAAGGGTATTGAGCCGTGTCTACCCAACCCGAAATGCGCGCTGGCCAGGGCAACCACAGTGGGTTGCCCCTACAGGTTCAATCCAATAGAAGGATCCATTATCTTCAACACCCTCTTCTGAAACAAAAAACCGGCCTTGTAACCTGGGTTCTTCCAGGCACATCATCCGACATGGATCCCGTCCACCATGCGCCACATCGGCATCGCTCACCGGCATTCGTAGGGGCAGACCTCCGTGTCTGCCCAACCCGATGTTGCTCAGGGCAACCACAGCTCGAAGAGTGCTGCGCGAAGGGTTGCCCCTACAGGTTTATTCCAAGCACATCATCCGGCATGGGTCCCGTCCACCGTGCGCCACATCGGCATCGCTCACCGGCATTCGTAGGGGCAGACCTCCGTGTCTGCCCAACCCGATGTTGCTCAGGGCAACCACAAAGGGTTGCCCCTACAGGTTTATTCCAAGCACATCATCCGACATGGGTCCCGTCCACCATGCGCCACATCGGCATCGCTCACCGGCATTCGTAGGGGCAGACCTCCGTGTCTGCCCAACCCGATGTTGCTCAGGGCAACCACAGCTCGAAAAGTGCTGCGCGAAGGGTTGCCCCTACAGGTTTACTCCAAGCACATCATCCGGCATGGGTCCCGTCCACCGTGCGCCACATCGGCATCGCTCACTGGCAATGGTAGGGGCAGACCTCCGTGTCCGCCCCTACCAATGACCAACCCATCCTCAACACTCTCTATTCATGCCTGGCGATCGATCTGCTTGACGTTTTCATTATGCAATAAACCAATTACAATAAAGATGGCGCTCTTATTTATCGGCCAGTGAAATTTTTCTGTTAATTTTGTGAACTCTGAAAGGTTAACTTATGAAGACCACCATCGCATCAACCAGTAACCCCAAGATTAAACGGGTACGCGCACTGCAAACCCAGTCCCGCAAACGCAAACAGGAAAACTCCTTTGTTGCCGAGGGTATACGATTAATCGAAGAAGTGATTGCAGCTCAATGGCCAGTAGAGTTTATCCTCTACGATCAAACCCTCTCTGAGCGTGGGAAAAACCTCATCGCATCTCTACCGGCTTCGGTTCTAAACGCTGTCCATCAGGTTACCCCCGGGATTATGGCAGCAATCAGCGACGCAGAAACTCCCCCTGGCATCCTGGCAGTGCTGAAATCACGCATATTGCCCTTACCCACGACCCCCACTTTTGTTATCCTGGCAGACCAGGTGCGCGACCCCGGCAATATGGGCACCCTGCTGAGGACCGCTGAAGCCGTGGGTGCAGAATGCGTCATTACCACTCCCGGAACCGTAGACGCCTTCGCTCCCAAGGTGGTCCGTTCCGGGATGGGCGCTCATTTTCACCTGCCCATCCATCCCCTGCCCTGGCACGCCATTCATCAATATCTGCGAGGGCTGCCTATAATCCTTGCAACGACTGACTCTGACACCACCCTGTGGGACGTTGATTTCAGAAAGCCCTGCGCCTTGCTGATCGGCGGAGAAGCCTTTGGCGCCAGCCCCTTGGGAGAAGAAATCGCCACCCGCCGGGTCACCATCCCGATGACCGGCAGAGCTGAATCTCTCAACGCTGCAGTTGCCGCCGCAATTCTGATGGCAGAAGTTCTGCGGCAGAGAAGTACCCCAGGAAAGGAAAACTAATGCGCATTCGATCGATCACCTGCTTTATCCATCCCCGCTGGCCCATCAGCGAACTCATTTTTCAAAAAGCGGGGCTGTTTGCCCGGATGGCCAGGCAATCCTTTGAAAATGCGGGCTATGCTGTCCAAACCGTCCGCATGGCTACGCCGCCCTTCGCTGAATTCATAACCGAACAGGACTACGCCCAAGCCAGTACCCACATCGACGTCATCGCCCATAGTGAAGGGTTTGAGTATGTCTCCCTGGGCCCGGCGTTGACCGGCGCACCGCAGAGTTACGCTGCCATCCCCGAACTGCTCAGCCGCTCTGGAAACCTGTTTTTCAGCGGACACCTGACCACGCCAAACGCCGAAGTCAGCTTGCCCGCCGTGCGCGCCTGCGCGCAGGTGATCCATCAGGCGGCAACCCTGGAAGCCAACGGCTTTGCCAACCTGAGGTTTGCCGCGCTGGCTAACGTCCCACCCTGGGCACCCTTCTTCCCCGCAGCCTACCACCAGGGAAAGTCGCCCGCCTTCGCGCTGGCACTGGAAGCCGCCGACCTGGCAGTGAGCGCCTTCACAGAGGCGCAATCCCTGCAGGACGCCCGCCAAAAGCTGGTTGACCGGGTTGAAGCGCATGCCCGGGATTTGCAGACCATCGCCCAGCGCCTGGCGGATGCATACGGGGTTGAATTCAAAGGACTCGACTTTACCCTGGCTCCCTTCCCGCAGCCCGATAAATCCATCGGCGCTGCCCTGGAGCGTTTAGGGCTTCCGGCTCTGGGCCTTTCTGGCAGCCTGGCGGCATCTGCCTTTCTCACCGAGGCCCTCGACCGGGCGGTCTTCAAGCGCTGCGGGTTCAACGGCCTGATGCTGCCCCTGCTGGAAGATGCCACCCTGGCGGCGCGCGGCGCGCAGGGCGTGCTGAACGTCACCGACCTGCTGCTATATTCAGCCGTGTGCGGTACAGGTTTGGATACCATCCCCCTGCCCGGGGAGACCTCCGTCGAACAGCTTAATGCACTCCTGCTGGACCTGGCAGCCCTGGCGTTGCGATTGGATAAGCCCCTTACCGCCCGCCTGATGCCAATTCCCGGAAAAGCAGCTGGCGATGACACCGACTTTAACTTCGAGTATTTTGCCAACAGCAAAGTCCTGGCGCTGCCCGCCGAACCCCTCACCGGCTTGCTGGCTGGCGACGAAAACATCGCCATCCAACACAGGGCGTTTTGATTCTCTGCACCGCGCCTGGAAATTGTGGGAAGGTCAGCGCCAATAGATTCTTTGTAAGTGTTGAAAATGGGTTCGTTTAATATTCAACGGCAAATGTATGGGCAGACCTTCGCGTAGCACTATTTGAGCCTTGTCTGCCCAACCCGATGTAGGGGCAGACCTCCGTGTCTGCCCAACCCGAGATGCGCGTTGGCCAGGGCAACCACAGCTCGAAGAGTGCTGCGCGAAGGGTTGCCCCTACAGGTTTAATCCAATAGAAGGATCCACTATTTTCAACACCCTCTTCTGAAACAAAAAGGCCGGTCTTGTAACCTGGGGTCTTCCAGGCACATCATCCGGCATGGGTCCCGTCCACCGTGCGCCACATCGGCATCGCACACCAGTATTCGTAGGGGCAGACCTCCGTGTCTGCCCAACCCGAGATATGCGCTGGCCAGGGCAACCACAGCTCAATACCCTTGCAGGGCACAGGGAGTGTAGCGCGAAGGGTTGCCCCTACAGGTTTAATCCAATAGAAGGATCCACTATTTTCAATACCCACTTGTGAAACAAAAAAGCCGGCCTTGTGACCTGGGTTCTTCCAGGCACCTCATCCGGCATGGGTCCCGTCCACCGTGCGCCACACTGGCATCGCACACCAGTATTCGTAGGGGCAGACCTCCGTGTCTGCCCAACCCGAGATGCGCGTTGGCCAGGGCAACCACAGCTCAATACCCTTGCAGGGCACAGGGAGTGTAGCGCGAAGGGTTGCCCCTACAGGTTTAATCCAATAGAAGGATCCACTATTTTCAACACCCTCTTCTGAAACAAAAAGGCCGGTCTTATGACCTGGGTTCTTCCAGACACCTCATCCGGCATGGGTTCCGTCCACCGTGCGTAACATCGGCATCGCACACCAGCATTCGTAGGGGCAGACCTCCGTGTCTGCCCAACCCGAAATGCACGCTGGTCAGAGCAACCACAGCTCAATACCCTTGCAGGGCACAGGGAGTGTAGCGCGAAGGGTTGCCCCTACAGGTTTAATCCAATAGAAGGATCCACTATTTTCAATACCCACTTGTGAAACAAAAAGACCGGCCTTTCACCGGTACGGATCCCGTACGGCATTGCGCGACTTGCCATCTGTAATCTTTCGACCTGTGGGGTGCGACTTCCCACCTCAGAACCTGTAGCCATTATACGGGAAAGAAAAAGAAAAGTAAAGCAATTTTGGAGAAAGTGTTAAAAAACAAACCATATTTAATAATGGGTTTATAAATCAACACAACAAATTAGCATAATTACGATTTTGACTAATATTTATCAATTCGTAGGGGCAGACCTCCGTGTCTGCCCAACCCGAGATATGCGCTGGCCAGGGCAACCACAGAGGGTTGCCCCTACGAACGATTATAATATTAGTCATATTTATATTTATTATTAATCATGATGTTGATTCATAAACCGATTAAACAACATCATTTGTTTTTCAACTCTCTTTTTATACTGTGCTTCAGACCCTGCGCAGTGATGGATATGCCCTCGATTTAAGTTATAATAGGACCAACACAGACGTAAGGGATCGGGGTTTATGGCTACAGAAAATTTAGATCGAGCAAAAAAGAACAAAGCCGATGAGTTTTACACGCAGATGCCCGACATCGAAGCTGAATTGCGGCATTATAAAAAACACTTTCGCGGCAAAGTTGTTCTGTGCAACTGTGATGACCCCTTTGAGAGCAACTTCTTTAAATATTTTGCAACCAATTTTAACCATTTGGGGTTGAAGAAGCTGATCGCCACCAGCTATAGCGATTCGCCGGTCGCCTACCAGCAATTGCCGTTATTTGAGGTGAATCATCTCGAAATTAAAAACAGCGCCGAAAGGCCTGCCAGCAAAATTGAAATCAACGAAGTCAAAGATGAAAATAAAAATGGCGCGATTGACCTGGCGGACGTGGAATACCTGATCAGGAATCGAAAAAACACGCTGACGCTGCTGGAGGGAGATGGCGACTTCCGTTCAGAAGAATGTATTCAACTGCTGAAGGAAGCGGACATCGTCGTCACCAACCCGCCCTTTTCACTGTTCAGGGAGTACGTGGCACAGCTTGTAGAATATGATAAGAATTTTATTATTATAGGAAGCAAGAACGCAATAACCTATAAAGAAATATTTGCGCTTATTAAAGAAGATAAATTATGGCTCGGAAATGAATTTCGCAATGGCAATGCATATTTTAGAATCCCAACAGAATATGCAAGAGAATGGGCAGATGGTGTTTTTAATCCAGAAACAGGATTGGTGAAATTTAGAAATGTAGGCTGGTTTACAAACTTAGATCTGAACAAACGACATGAAATAATTACATTATATAAGAATTACTCACCCGAAGAGTACCCCCATTACGACAACTACGATGCGATCAATGTGGATCGAGTTGCTGAAATCCCCTATGATTATGATGGCGCAATGGGTGTGCCGATTACATTTCTTGATAAATATAACCCGGAACAATTTAATCTTATTGGTATCGATAGATATGTTGACGATAACCCGAATTACGGCAAGCGCTTCAGTATAAATGGAAAAGAAAAGTATGCGAGAATATTGATTAGGAAAAAGAGGCCGCAAGATGAAAGTCGAATTGCATGAATTAACCATTCGCGAAGTCACAGAAAATTATGTTGACAACGCCGAAGAAGGTGTGCTCGGGTACAATGGCAGGCTCAACATCCGCCCGAAGTATCAGCGCGAGTTTGTCTATGATGATAAGAAACGCAATGCGGTCATCGATTCGATCCAAAAGAGCCTTCCGCTGAACGTGATGTACTGGGCGGTCAACGAAGACGGCAGCTTTGAGGTGCTCGATGGGCAGCAGCGGACGGTCAGCTTTTGCCAGTATGTCAACAACGATTATTCGATCGACAACCGCTTTTTTCACAACCTGACCGAGACCGAAAAACAACACATCCTCAACTATAAATTGATGATCTATTTTTGTGAGGGGGACGACAAAGAAAAATTGGATTGGTTCAGGATCGTCAACATCGCCGGGGAAAGGCTGTACGACCAGGAATTGCGCAATGCCGTTTATACCGGGCCTTGGCTCTCTGACGCCAAACTGAAATTCAGCAAAACGAACTGCGCCGCTTACCTGCTGGCAAAAGATTATGTAATCGGTTCACCCATCCGCCAGGAACTCCTGGAAATTGCCCTGAAATGGATTTCAAAAGGTGAGATTGAAGCCTACATGGCTGCCCACCAGCACGATCCGAATGCCAATGAATTGTGGATGTATTTTAGAAGTATCATCGAATGGGTGAGGCTGACCTTTCCCAATTACCGCAGGGAAATGAAAGGGGTGGATTGGGGCAGCCTTTACGATCAATTTAAGAACGAAGTGATCAATACCCGCGCGCTGGCAAATGAAGTCGGCGCCCTGATGATGGATGATGATGTAACCCGTAAACGCGGCATTTATCCCTACGTGTTAACCCGCAATCCGAGGCATTTGAATATCCGCGCATTCAGCGACAACCAGAAAAGAGAAGCCTACGAACGGCAAAAAGGCGTCTGCGTTCGCTGTGGCAAACAGTTTGAAATCTCCCAAATGGAAGCAGACCACATCACGCCCTGGCACCTGGGCGGAAAAACCCACGCCGACAACTGCCAGATGCTGTGCAAACAATGCAATCGAGAAAAATCGGGAGTTTAGTTGAAAACTGGACAGGGGATATTTTTGGATGATATGGCGTGAATGGTGAGTGGTGAGTAGGGATTAGGAATCAGGTATTAGGGATTAGGTGACCAGGAATCAGGGGTATCTGACAGCGATCAGAGCGATCAGCCGTTAACTGTCAGCTGTCAACTTGACACGATCAGTTATGAGCTATCCCCATTCACTATTCACCATTACCAATTCACCATTCACAATAATGATGGTGAAACAAAAAAAGCACTTGGTCGGTCAGGCTCACCGACATCCTCTCCCTTTCGGGGAAATGGGGCCTGCTTCTCCACCTCAAGTGCTTCACCGCCTGGTAGGACTGCCAACTTCCACATCTCTTTTGCCCACGAGGGGGTGTAGACGGCAGAATCTCTACTTCAGGCGGTTTATAAATGACTTCTGTCTGAACGGGGAGAATCAGGATCACCCGGTTGGTATGAGCCGCATTTATTCACTTCAGAAGTCATCATTGTCCTGGCCGGTCCACCAGTCCCGGCGTCTTCCTTGACTGGCCATTACTGAATTCAGTACTGGACTCAGTGCGTGAGCGGTGGCAAATTCCTCACCTCAGGACATTCACAATATAACAGAATGTAAATGAAAATGCAAGCATTTAAGAAAAAAGACCGGCTTTTCACCGGTACGGGTCCCGTCCAGCATCGCGCGACTTGCCATCTGTAATCTTTCGACCTGTGGGGTGCGGCTTCCCACCTCAGAACCTGACATTATTATACAGTAAAGGAAAAGAAAAGTTAAGCAATATTGGAGAGGGCATTGAGCCTTGTCTGCCAAACCCGATGTAGGGGCAGACCTCCGTGTCTGCCCAACCCGAAATGCCTGCTGGTCAGGGCAACCACAGCTCAATACCCTTGCAGGGTACAGAGAGTGCTGCGCGAAGTGGAATCACCATTCACCATCATCGTCCCCGAGCGTAGCGAGTGGGATCACCATTCACCACAATAAAGGTGAAATAAAAAAGCCGGCCTTGTAATCTAAGTTTATTCCGAGCGCACCTGTTTAAAATTCACCAAAATCAGGTTTTTCTGACAATCCTGGAAGGTTTGCAGGGGGTATGCCAGCGAACAGGGCGCTCCATCGGCATCCACAAGCTGGATGAACAGCGCATCCTGGCTGTTAACCACGAAATTCTCCAGCAAAAATTCATAACCCGAAACCCCGTAAACCGGCGCCGAGCCGGTCACCGAGTATTCGTCGATCCAATAACCCTTCAATTCACCCGTAAGATTCAGCTCCAACCCTTTCACAGCCCGGTCCTTCAAATCCCACACCTGTCCGGCAACCACCAGCCAGTCGCATCCCAGTGAGGGCCGCAGCAGGTCGCTGCTCATCATCTCGGGTTCGCCGATCAGGATAAACGGAAACAGCTCCGGCGTGGGCGAGGGCGAAATCGTCGGGGTGTAAGCTAGGGTGTGGGTCGGGGTGAGGGCGGCAGGCGCCGCACCGGTAGCCGTGATGGTTGGCACCTGGGTCATCATGCTGCTGGGCGGCAGGATGGCAATCGAGGTGGGGTGGGGTGTTGGCGGGTTCTCATCCGCGTATGGGCCCAGAGCAAAGATCAGCATGAACAGCCAGATCAAACCGCCCAGGATGGCAATCACAAACAACCATGCCAGGAAACCCGGTTTTTTGGGAGGATAGGCTCCTCGCGGGGTTGCCATGGAAGGCACCGTCTTCGGCTCACGCCGCTTAGCCTGGCTTTGCGGATAATGGGGCGGTTGACGGCTGGACATGTCAGTCGATGATGATCTCGATAACACTGTTCGCCCGCCGATCAGCCAGCCAATCATACACGGCCTGCCGTGTCAGCGCAACCCGGGCATCCGCGCTCAGCGGACGCACGTCCCGGTCAATCACCAGGACGATGTGGTAGCCAATATCCGAGGCAATAATCTCTGAATAACTTCCCACAGCCAGATTAAAAGCGGCTTCCTCTATAACTGAGATCAACAGGTATCCTCGAGGCACCCAGCCGAGGTAGCCGCCTGTCTCCGGTTTGAATTCAAAGGCAACGTCCTCAAAAGGCGTTCCTGAATTTAAATTTGCCAGCGCCCGACTGGCGCCTTCTTCGGTAAAGGCTAATACCTGTTGCAGCTCAACTTGCTCAACAGCTTCAGGGATCGCGTCCGCAATCCGCTGGCGTTGATCCGCCACCAGCATCTGCAAGCGTAAATTTTCAAACAGTTCATCCCGCGTATACCCCCAGGCTGCCATCCAGGTTTCAAGATCAACGTCTTCTGCCAGTTCGTCAAGGCGCGCCTGCACCTCCGCCTCGCTGAACTCCGTCCCTGCTTCACGCGCCCCCTGCGCCAGCAAAACCTGCTCGACCAGGTCGTTCAACACGGTCTCCCGCGCGTGATCCAGGTCAGGATTTTGATTGCCCAGGGCGTTTTGGGCTAGTAAATAGCGTTCCACCTCGCGTTCAAAAGCGTCCAGCGGTATCCGCTCCCCATTGACCACTGCTGCAGCCGGCTGGGGCGTGGCTGTCGGTTCCGCAACCGTCGGGGTTATGGTCGGCAAAACCTGAGATGGGTTTGGTTCTCCTTCGGGTAAGGTCTCTACCGGTTGAGTACAGGCTGTCAAAAAAAATAAGAAAATCAATAACCCGATGATCGGCTTCTTTGTGATCCACTTTACAGCAAGCATGCCTACTATTATACCAGCGCCAAACAGATTTCAATCACTCACTGCTTCCTGTTTCCTACTTCCTGCTTCCAACTTCCTACTCCCTGCTTCCTACTTCCTGATTCCTACTCACCATCCACCATTCACCTAAAATAAAAAAGCTGCTCCATTTCGGAACAGCTTTCTAATCTTATGAACCCAATCGGCTTAATAGCCGCCCATGCCCATTCCACCACCTCCAGGAGGCATTGGCGGTTCTGGTTCGGGAATATCCGTGATCAGGGCTTCGGTGGTCAGGATCATTGCCGCAATGGAAGCCGCGTTTTCCAGCGCACCGCGGGTCACCTTGGCGGGGTCAATCACGCCGCATGCAACCATGTCGCAATATTCTTCGGTCAAAACATCATAACCGATGCGGGAGTTCTTTTCCTTGACCTGTGCCTGGCGAGCATGCTCAACAACCACTGATCCATCTTTGCCGGCGTTTTCGGCGATTTTTCGCATCGGGATTTCCAATGCATCGCGGACAATTTTAACACCGATCTGGGCATCATCACTGTCCATCTTCAGGTCTTCAACTGCGCTCATAGCGTTGATCAACGCCACACCGCCGCCGGGCACGATTCCTTCTTCCACAGCCGCACGGGTTGCAGACAGGGCATCTTCAACACGATGCTTCTTTTCCTTCAGCTCAGTTTCGGTGGCTGCGCCTACACGAATGATGGCAACGCCGCCAGCGAGCTTCGCCAGCCGCTCTTGCAGTTTTTCACGGTCGTAGTCGCTGGTTGTATTTTCAATTTCAACCCGGATCTGCTCAACGCGACCCTTGATGGCGTCGTTATCACCCTTACCGCCAACGATGGTTGTCTCGTCTTTTGTGCTGAAGATTTTTTCAGCTTTTCCCAGATCATTGATCGTGACGGTCTCCAGCTTGCGGCCGGTTTCCTCAGAAATCACGCTGGCGCCCGTTAAAACAGCGATATCCTGCAACATGGCTTTACGGCGATCGCCAAATCCTGGGGCTTTGACAGCGAGTACGTTGATCATGCCGCGCAGTTTGTTGATCACCAGTGTCGCCAGGGCTTCACCATCGATATCCTCTGCAATAATCAGAAGCTCGCGCTTGCCAACCTGCACCAATTTTTCAAGCAGAGGCACGATGTCGCTGGCAGCAGAGATTTTCTTGTCGTAAACAAGGACATAGGGGTCCTCAATTTTGGATTCCATTGTCTCGGGGTCCGTAACGAAATAGGGCGAGATGTATCCACGATCAAACTGCATACCGTCAACATAGTCGGTTTCAAATTCGAGGCCGCGTGATTCTTCAACCGTGATCACACCATCATTGCCAACTTTGTCCATCACCTCAGCGATCAGTTCGCCAATTTCGCGGTCCTGAGCTGAAATTGAAGCCACATTCGCAATTTCTTCCGGGCTGGTGATGGCAATTGACTGGGAACCAATCGCCTCTGCCACTGCCTTCGACGCGGCTTCAATACCCCGTTTAAGCAGCATGGGGTTGGCGCCGGCAGCAAGGTTTTTAAGGCCGTCGGTCACGATTGAATGTGCCAGCACAGTGGATGTCGTTGTGCCGTCACCGGCGATGTCATTGGTTTTGGTTGCAGCTTCCTTAAGCAACTGGGCGCCCATATTCTCAAATGGATCTTCCAGTTCGATTTCTTTAGCAACGGTCACACCGTCATGGGTAATGGTTGGAGAACCAAATTTGCGATCGATGGCGATATTGCGTCCCTTCGGACCGAGGGTTGTAACAACCGATTTTGCCACGATATCAATGCCGGCTTTGAGCGAACGGCGTGCTTCTTCTGAAAAAATAATTTGTTTAGCCATTGTTAATTACTCCTTGGATATTTTTCTCACTAGTTGAGTTTGGCGAGAATATCGCTTTCCCGCATGATCAGCAATTTTTTACCATCGTACTTAACTTCGGTCCCCGAATATTTCGCGAACAGGACACGGTCACCCTCTTTAACTTCAAGGGGCATATATTCGCCTTCGTCATTGCGCTCGCCGGGGCCAACAGCCAAAACAACGCCCTTTTGGGGTTTTTCTTTGGCGGTTTCAGGAAGCACGATGCCTCCAGCAGTAATTTCTTCTTCCTCGATGGGTTCGACCACGAGACGATTGCCCAAAGGTTTTATTGAAATTGTCATGAGTTCCTCCGTTTGAATTTATTTTCTTTTATCAGTAGGTTTTCGACTTTTTAGCACTCTCACAACAAGAGTGCTAACACCCCCCAATATTACCTTTTTACAAAATGTACGTCAAGGGTAAAATATAGAATTCTTACAAAAGATTTACACAAACCCCATGCGAGCTACTCTTCTGCGGCATCGCCGACAGGCTGCTCAGGCGGCGGCGTTTCAGTTGCGCTGACCGGCGTTTCCCCCGTTTCGCCCAGATCCATTAACCCAAGGCTGTAAGCACAAATTTCTTCACCCGCGCGCACAATGCTCATCACCGAGGGGTCTTCCGCATAGCGACTGCGTATCTGTGCGAAGATGACCAGCGCCCGATCGCACTTATCATCACCGGGGCGATGCAAGCCGGCTAAAACAGAGCCATAAGTAAAATAATTCACAATCGTGCTCCCCGAAAGCGGCAGCCCTTCTACGGCTACCATCGGATCGACATCCGGATTGCATTGACGCACTTCACAACTGATCTCTGCGCTGCAGCCATCAATTGAGCACTGCAACGCAGGGATCGCGCCCTCGTAATTGCGTGACTTATGATAAATTACGCCTAACTGCCCATAAACACTGGGATTGGCAGGGGTAAAGCTTAGCGCCTTTTGCATGTTCCAGGCTGCGGCAAAAAATTCGCCATCCTGGGCATAAGTGTTGGCAATCGTCAGGTAAGGCGTGGGATCTTTGATGCCCAATTGCTCATTCAGGTTTGCTGCCGTGGCAAAAAGTTCCAGGGCTTGATCATAAAGCTGAAGATGGCGATAGATCCTTCCCACTGCAATATACAGGTATGTATAATTCGGCATGATCTCAATCGCACGCTTATAAGACTGGATCGAAAGGTTGTATTCTCCCATGGTCTCGTAAGTGAAAGCCATGATCCGGTGGACATCCATCAGGTTAGGGTCCCGCTCCGCAGCCTGTTGAATATACTGGTAAGCCTGGTTTAACTTCATCTGGCTCACCAGAACTTCGGCATAATAAGCCAGCGCCAGGGTGTTCGTGCTGTCGATTTGCAGCGCCATTAATGCCTCGGCTTCGGCGCGATTCAATAAATCTTCTTCTGTCTCCGGGTCCACCAGGAACGGGTTTGCATTCCAATCCAACACAAAGGCACGGATTGCCAGAACCTCGCTGTTATTGGGGTCGATTTCCTTCGCACGATCAATGGATTCAAGCGCCTCAGCCAAACGCTGAGAGCGATCGGCGTCGGTCGTGCTGAGGGCTGAAGAATAGGTTTGAATCCGTGCCAGCTCGGCAAGGATATTTGTATTCTCTGGATCAAGCATCACCGCGCGTTTTAGTGCGGTAATGGCTGCCTCCAGGTTGCCAGCTTCAAAATGAGTCATTCCCTCTTTCACAAAAGAATCTGAAGTGCGGGTGGGCGTAGGCGTGGGTAAAAACAGCGGCTGAACATCCCCTCGAACAATGCTGGATAACAGCGTCAGAAAGAAGACAATCAACACCACGAAAATAAGAACCCGATAGGGGTTTGATTTTTTGCGGACACTTCTGAAATGCGGTTCTCTGCCGTCAAGGTACATCGTTTTACCTTAGTTGTGCGTCAGGCGAATTGTCATTATCCTGAGTTTATTCCACCTAATCTGACTCACCATTTTCTGGTATGGGCGTGGGCGGATTTTCCTGGAATTCCTGGCAGGTTTCAATAATGATCTCAGCATTGTATACTGCTGTAGGGTCATCAGGCACGGTCTGCAAAATAGCCTGGGCAACCTGCACGGCTTCTCCACAGCGGTTCACCCTGGCCAGCGCCAGGCCGTAACGGCTGTAAAACTCCATCACCGTCATGGAATAACTCAACGGCAGACCTTCAACCACCACCCCGCCCGGGGTAACACCACCTCGCACCGCCAGTTCCAGGGAGTCAATCGCCTGGTTGTATTGCAGATTGCGGAAATACATCGAACCCAGGTTGCCGTGAAACCTCGGGTTGGAAGGATCATCATTGACTGCCTGTTCAGCATATTGAACGGCCTTAGCAAATTCACCGATGCGAGAGAAAACCCGCGAAATATACCAGTTTGGCTCCGGATCGGTTGGATTCAGCGAGTACGCTTTAGTGAATTGACCTACCGCCAGGTCGTATTCTTCAATTGTAAAATAATTCCTGCCCATGGCCATGTGCAGTTCTGCAATCGTGTCATTCAGCTCAGCGGCGATCTCTAATTGTTCGAGTGCCTCCTCGTAGTTGCCAGTGATTTCAAGTACATAGCCGCGTGCCCAGCGCGCTTCCAGCATTTGCGGGTCGATCTCCATCGCTCTTTGCGAGTGCGTGATCGCTTTTTCCAGGGTGTTGATTTCTCCCAGATCATTCGCCACTCGCCTGGCAAGGATGTTGGCATAAACCGCATGAACAAAGGCATTGTTCGGGTCAAGATCCAAAGCCGACCGGATATCCGCTTCAGCCTCTAAATATTCGCCCAAATACCCTTTCGACCAGGCCAGCAGCGCATAAGCATTAGGACGTTGATTGTCCAACAGCAACGCGTTTTCCGCATTGACCCTGGCTGCTTCATACTCACTGCTGTAAAGCTGCAATTTCGCCAGGACGAGGTAATTGGAAACCTCCTGGGGATTGGCTTTGATGGCAGCCTCATAAGACGCCTTGGCCATACTGAGACGCCCTTCTGCCAGGTAGCTTTCAGCCTCCTCAGCATAAGATGCGGGATCTCGAGTAGGCGTTGGTGTGGGAACAAAAGGCGGCGGTATTGCTGGAATCACATTGGTATTCAGATACAAAAAGAAACCGATTCCAGCCAGCAGAAACAGAATCAACCAGGGGTTTGATCGCCTTCTGCGCTTATTCATCGACCACTTACTGCCGCGCAAATACATGTTAAGAATCATAGTCCTGAAGTTATCGCCCGTCAAGCGAGGCAAAATTGTTATTATTTAACGCAAGTTATCAATAATCATGGAAAGAATGTATTGAACTGTGTGTTTATGCTGGCAGGTGAGTGTGTACTTCGATGGCTGAAATTCACTCAATCCGATTTAAATGGATGGTATTGGCTTTCTAAGCACTGAATATCACGTGTGCCTAATCTTATCCCAGAGTTGCGCCAAAGCCACTCAAAAAAATGACAACCACACCCAGAACAATGTTGATGAACAATAACAGCATGTAAGTCTTTTGTTCCTGTTGGTTAAATTTCTCAATTTTACGACCCAAAATAAAGCCTCGATAGCCACCAATAACGATCATCATGAAGACAACCAAATGTTTGATGGATATCAATGTATTATAAGGTGTAGTAAAACTCAAAAACCCAGAAATGGCGCCAGCTTGCTTACTCAACAATAAACCGGTGATCCAAAGCACACCAATACTGATCAAACCAACAACTCTGAGTTTGGATTGGTAAATTTTTAACAATTTATTCCTCAATTTTGGCTCGGCACCGGCATTTTTAACGACTGGCAAGAAAGCAAATCCAGTCGTCAACATCCCGCCAATCCAGAATGCAGTAAATAGATCATGTAATGACCTGATCATCCCAAATATTAATTGTTTTTGCATTTTTCCTCCAAAATTTAATGGTGTTTTCCACCACTATAGCATTTGAGGAACAATTATTCTTCGACATAAGTCGAACTGAAACTTGGGTTTCGTGAATGATCGAACTTAGCCTTGCGCAATCTCTTCTAATCTATTTCGATCCACAATTGTGATCTTATCTCGTTGGATCTCTATCAAGCCATCTCTGACGAATTTCTGCAGGTTACGATTAACCACATCTAACACAGTACCCAAACGAGCTGCCATTTCTGTTTGCGTGATCCACGACTGCCTGTTCCAAATATTGCCATCAGCCTGTAATAACAAGAAACGAGCAAGTCGGACATCTACCGTGTAAAAAGATAAATCTTCAATCTGTTCAAGCAAATACTGAATTCTTACCGCCAAGCTCTCGACCACTGCACGTGAAAATTTTGAGTTGGTTTCTAATAATTGCTCAACATAACTCTGAAATAAATAGAAAACTTTACCTTCTTCCATGGCTATCACCGAAACGGCATTATCAACTTTTGAAAAAACAGCAAGTTCGTTGATTAACTCACCCGGGCCAATAAACCTCAAAGTTGTTTGTCGACCATCTGTAGCGATTTTTTCAGTTTTAAACCAGCCATCTATTACAAAATACAACTTGTCTGAGGTTTCACCCTGAACATACAATATCTCGCCTTTGTGAATAGTTTGAGTGCGCACGTTAGGTACGGACAGCTTAAGTTCATTTTCTGAAAGGATCTCTAAAAGGGGAAATTTAGATAATAATTTCGCGGTGATATTCATTTTTATATATCTTCATTGAGGAATTGCACACGAAATGCATACTGGAAAACAATCAGTTTCTGGGTGATGTTTGTCTTATCCATTTGTCTGGCAACTGGCTGGCTGCAGCCTCATCGAGCAGCCACAGCAATTCACCCTCCGGCGGTGAAATTAATTGGATGGGTTTTTGTTCAGGCTCATAAGGACCGGAAAACACCTCCGCAAGCATGTGCGCCTTAGATACTCCGCTTACAAGCACCACGATTTGGCGGGCTGCATTGATGGCATTTTTCGTCAGGGTCAATCGCCAGGCGGATTGCGAGGGAACGTGATGGGCGATAAACCAGCGGCAGGTTTCCCTCAACGCGCGGCTGCAGGGAAACAGCGACGCAGTGTGCCCATCAGAACCCATCCCTAACAGAACCAGGTCAAACCTTGGCCAGGGGCTGAGAAAGAAGTCTTTCAACCTTGTTTCGTAATCAAAAGCAGCTAACCCGGCGTCGAATTCTGTGTGCACACGATAAATATTCATCTCTGGCACGGCAACCTTCGAAAACAAGGTCCCCTGAACCATCCGGAAGTTTGAATCGGGGTGATCCGGTAAAACATAACGCTCATCGCCAAAGAAAAAATGAACATCCTTCCATGCCAGTTGTTTTTGAATTTCTGGCTCCGCCAAACCTGCATATACCGGTTCAGGTGTGCTCCCACCAGCAAGTGCAACCGAAAACCTCCCCCTGGCTTGAATTGCCTCTTGAGCCCGGTGAACAAACAGATCGATAGCCGCTCGTGCCAGAGCTAATGGATCCGATAATACCTGGATGGATTCCATTTTTGATCACTTCCTGTCATTTTATCGATTTTTGTAAGGCTTTAAATTGCTCTTTCTGGTCCTCAGTCAGGTTCTTGGGCACCTGCACATTGATCTCGGCATAGAGGTCCCCGCGCTGATTGGGCTTTCCCAGTTTCGGCATTCCTAAACCCGTCAGCCGAAAGGTTTTTCCAGAATCAGTTTCAGGCGGGATGGTCAATTTCACAGCCTTGTCCAGGGCATTCACGGTCACCTCTCCACCCAGTAAGGCGACAAAGAAATCCACCGGCAGGACAATTCTCAGATGATCACCCTCGCGCTTATATTTTGCGTGAGGTTTGACATTGATTTTCAGGAATAGGTCGCCAGAGCCTGCCACACCCTCTCCGCCCTGCCCGCTGAGACGAACCCTGGAACCTGATTTCACACCAGGAGGAATGGAAGCCTCAATCCGCCGACCGCCTTCATAGGTCAGCAAGCGCGTCGTCCCTCGAAATGCCTCTTCAAGCGAGATTTCCACGGTATGCTCAATATCCTGCCCGCGCGGCATGCGCTGATAGGATGCTTGCCTGGCAGGTCGTCTGGTTGACCTGGCACCCGCCATACCGCCAAACAAGGTTTCGAAAAAATCCGAAAACCCGCCCAAACCACCGCCAAACATTTGCTCAAACTCTTCCTGCGAGACGGATCGATACTGGGTTCCGCCGCGCTGGCCTTGAGCAGCCCATTGAGACCAGTCAAAGTCTTCGGCTCGACCGCCCGTCTGTTGATACTGCTTCCACTGTGACCCAAATCGATCATATTTTTCACGTTTTTCAGGGTCAGAAAGCACCTGGTAGGCTTCATTGATGTCTTTAAACTTCTCTTCAGCGTTAGGATCATCCGGGTTCACGTCCGGGTGATATTCACGCGCCAGCTTTCGATAGGCTTTTTTTATATCTTCCTGGCTGGCGTTTTTGCTGACATTTAATGTATTATAGTAATCTCGATACTGCATTTAGCATTCCTTCCAATGCCAATAATGTCATTATTTTAGGCGCATCTTATCTAAATAAGATTAGATTGCTTCAAAATCCACCCAACATTGTCAACAACCGTTTGCAGGTATAAAAGCAGTTATGCGCCTTTTTTCACTCTCCGGGCAGGCTTAATGATCAAAAAGCTTAAGCAATCTCCGGGTCAAATTCGCCCCGGTAATCTTTCGGCAGCAGCGCAGCAATTTTGGTCATGATCAGTTGACCGGCAGCTTTGATCTCTTCACGGGTTGGTCGCTCAGGGCTATCCGTCATAATCGGTCCGAACACCTCCCCTATTTGCGTACACACTCGTAATCGCCGCTTTTTTTCTGTGATGGTTTTTACCAATTTCCAATGATTATCACTCACGGTGCCCATGGCGATAATTGGCGCGCCGGTGCGCAGCGCCATGTAGGCTGCCCCAGGCAACGCCGGCTTTAGCGGGCCGGGATGAACATGCCCCTCAGGGTAGATCACCAACACACCCTTTTGCGCCAGGATGGATTCGGATGCACGCAATGCTTCAAGATTAGGACTGCCCTGCTTGATTTTCAACGTCTGCCAGGCATTGGGAAACAACCGCGTTAAACGGGGTGCATTAGGCATCACCAAATCCCCAATAAATTCCAGCGGCCAGGGAGTGCTGTAAATGGGCGCCACGGTATCTAAAAAATGGAAATGATTGCCCACAATCAGCAGGGGGCCTTCTGTCGGAAGATTCTCTAAACCTTTGACCTCCCAACGAGTCAGCACACTGCCCAGGACATCAATCCCGGTCTTCAGGACGCTCCGAATAAAGCGCCGCCGGGGCCACCGGTATTTCTGCTGCAGGGATGCTTGGGTTTGGTTTTTTCTAATGCTCACAGGTAATCGACTCCTGATTGTTTAACGAATAATTCCAACAGACATAAATGCGTCTTCACCAGCGATTTGATACTGCCTTCAATTATATCCAATTCACAAGGGGATTGCTGCCATACCTGTTGTGAAACGCTTGAGTATCTGGTTAACGCATTTACAGCCTGGGCTCTTCAGTCCGCTTCAGGTAACCACATGATCCACTGACCAGCTTTGAGATCAAAGCTTAAATAACTCTTGAATATCGGCTGTTGATTCCACAATCAAATTCGCGCCGGCGCGTTCCAATTCTCGCCTGCTGCCGAATCCGCACAAAACTGCAATCGTTTGCGCCCCGGCTGATTTCCCGGCTTTCACATCCACAATCGTGTCGCCTATCATCACGCATTGAGCAGGCTCCAGCCCGATCTGCTCAGCGGCGTAAATCACCGGGTCGGGAAAGGGTTTCGTATGGCTACAGGTCTGGGCGGTGACAACAACATCAAAATACCGCTGTAGTTCAAGGTGTTCCAAAAATTGATGCGTGGTGCCCTTGTCCCGTGCGCTGACCACTGCCATGCGCATGCGCCCGTCAAAATAGTCCAGCATGTTTTTCACACCCGGGATAATCCAAAACCGATCCAGCACCGATTTCTTTTTATTGCGTTTGCGGGAAAGCCAATCGTAAATCTTCGAAAGCGGCTGGTCAAGATGAACCCGGTCGAAGATATGGTAAATTGTGTTGGCTGGCGTTTCCATCGCCATCACCAGGGTCCTGGCCAGGTGATGGGCATCCTGCTTTTTGTGCAGCCATGCAATCGGCGCCAGGTACTTGCTGATCCGGTCTACCAGGCGATCGTCCGTGTCACTGAGCGTGCCATCCACATCAAATAACAACCCCTTCACGCGAGAAACGTCAAAATGCCGGGCTAATGTGATCTCGTTCTGTTTCATTTCAGCGCTTCAAAAACCACCTCAGCCAGCCCCGGGTTTGGTGCAATCACCCACAATACCCGCTCCCCTTCCCGGAAAACAAGGATGGTACCCTCTTCACCAGACCAGGTCGGCTGCTCTTCAATGCGCTGGGAATCGGATACCCAGCGCATATCTGCGTATTGCGTCAATGCAAACACGAATTCATCGGCATCCAGTGCCGAATCCCATACCGCATCGAGGACAAAAATGACCTCATCAGTCAAATCGTTTAGATAAATGGCATAGGCATCACCGCCCCAACCCTCCGCCGCCTTTCTTGCCAGGTCGTCATCGAGTCGGTAATCCCCGTCATACGCTTGGCTGAGGATTAAATACGTGGACCATTCTCCCATGACGTTCTGATCAATCAGCTTCCAGGTTTCTCCCAGAGTGCTTTCCAATTCCGGCAGTGCAACCTGTTGGGGCTGATCCCAGGGGTAGCGCTCCGGATGAAGAATTTGCTCTGTAGACACAGGTGGGTTAAGGAATGCTGCATCAATTGAGTCAAATCCATTCTTTTCGAAAAGAAACTCCACAAATGTGAAACCATATTCATAAGGGAACATAAGGTCCATCTGGACGTAGCTCGGAGCGTTGTCATAAACCGGGCTTTCAAACGCTTCATAAGTTTTTAGGAAATCCATATACTCACTTCGGGTAGCGTGGGTTTGAAACCAGAGCGATTCAGTCCAGGAGGCGTCACCCTCAATCAGCGCCTGGATGGCTGCACAGCGTTCTGAATCCAATTCGCAGGCTTCATCGGTGTAATTGAGATCTTCTTCAAATCTGAAAGTTTGATCCTGCAACACGTGGGTAAACTCATGGGCATAAATCATTTTTTCACTGATGCCAAACACGTTTCCACCAACCACAAAGATTTCATTGGTTTGGCTGTCATAAAAACCGCTTATTTGCTCACTGTACAGTTGATGATAAAAAATCTTCAGATCGAAATCCGCTGGTAAGAGCCCCAATAATGCCATGATGATCACATCCTGGCGGGCATCCTCATCCGTGTATTCAGCAAAAAAATCGTTCACGACCAGATCTTCAAGTGCTTCTGAGGTCATTAACACCTTGGGAACCTCTTCCAACAGGGTTAAACCTCGCAATTGGCTCACCTGACCCTCGATTTCAAGCATTGCAGCCGCGGTCGTGTTTGGCAGTGAGGTTGTGTTTTCTGGTAGATCTGATCCGGAATCTCCGGGCGCTTCTACGTTTGTGGTGTCAGCCGGTCCGCTGGATGGAAACATCGAGATCGCAATTTTATCAAAATTGATTGGCCACAGCAGCGAAATTCCAAAGCCACTGAATATGATCAAGCTGATGCATAAACAGGTGATGATCAAAACGACGGCACAGCTGATGATGATATTCCTGTTCGAATTTGATTTCATATTTACCTTTTATTTTTATCTACGTTATGACTGAAATAATGGCGTTTTACCTGCTGCCGAATCACATAATATCATCCAATGATAATCCATCTTATATATTATAAAAACCCCATCCGGGGCTTTCGAAAAATTCACTGTTTTTAAAGAAAGCAGATTAAGCCTTCAAGATGTAACCAACCCCCCGCTCTGTAATAATTAGTTTTGGATTACGGGGATCTTCCTCAATCGCCTTACGCAGCCAGCTGATATGCACGTCCAACGTGCGGGTGTCACCGGTATATTCTGTATCCCAAATTTGTGTAAACAGGGGATCTCGTTTGACGACTTTGCCATTGTTTTGCATCAATACCTGTAGAATTTTCACCAGCCGGGGTGTGATTTTTGTTTGGCGATCGTTGCACGTGACAAACTGGGTATGGGTATTCAGCTCAATGGGTCCCACCCGTAAGATATGCTTTTCTTTTGAGGGATGATAAACCCGCAAGCGGTTGATTAATTTTTGAACAGTAAAAGGGAGCCGCAACACCAGGTTTGCATCGATGCTCTCAGGGGTTACTGCATCCTTCTCGATAATCAGGATGATGGGCAGACCACTGTTAAAAATTCTGAAGGATTTGCAGATACGGATACCGTTGGTTCTCATTGAGGCAGCATCAACAACAACAGCATGCGGTTGAACAGCTTCCATCACTTCAAGACCAGCTCTCCCGCTCGATGCTTTACGAACCTGGTATCCTTTACGACGTAATTCTTCACTGAAGGAAACATAATCGCCCCTGCTGCCTTCTATGACCAAAATCACAACGCCATGATTATCCGGCAAAGTCTTATCCTTCCCAAGTGGCTGTTATTGTATTGGAGCAACATCAATCTGTTTCCTGATTTACAATCTTCATTATATCAATAAACACGAACAAAATGGTTCGCTTTAGGTTCTTTCAATCCGGGATCCAAATATCATGAATAGTTCGATTATATGATAGAACCACTTTGACCTGCAATCCACTTAAATTTTCTAACAGAAATATTAAAAATATCCTCGTTTGTTTCTTATTTTCGATTATACTCGAAAACCTTAACAAGTCGAATAGTTCTAATCCTGATTCGGTTGATTCTTGTTGTTGCCCGTGTTAGAATTAATTTCATCTCGGTAACTGCAGGAGAATCCCATGCCAAAAATGATTGAGGTAGAGATCGACAGTGTTCGCGTCAGCTTGACCAATCAACAACGCATTGTCATCTTGAAACAAGCTGACAAAGAACGTTACCTGCCGATTTGGATTGGCCTTTATGAAGCGGAGGCAATTACCATTGCTTTACAAGACATCCAGATCGCCAGGCCTCAAACCCACGATTTACTCAAAACCTTAATCCAATCCCTCAACGCCAGGCTGATCCAGGTCGAAGTTAGTTCGCTATCGGATGATGTATTCTACGGAAACCTGGTCATCGAGATCGATGGCAACCGCAAGTTTGTCGATTGTCGTCCCTCTGACGCGTTGGCGTTGGCCGTGCGCATGAATGCACCCATCCTGGTAGCGGAAGATGTCATGGCACAGGCCAGCATCATTCCAGAGGAGGATATCTCTGATCAGGATGCTGCTGAGTTAGAAACCCGAGCCAGTGCAGAAATCGAGACCGGTGACCTGGATATCTTTGACGATTTTCTAAAGAATATCGACCTGGATGATTTCAGATCAGATGATAAAGAAGACGAACCTTAACCCGGACGGTTGAAGTTTGCGAATATCACCGGGAGATGTTAGCAGGCGCTGAACCCCGGTTTTTTACACCATGGGGACTGACCAGCCCGACTAAATAAAAAGCATTGGAATACCTATCATGAACGATGATTATAATTTCAGCGACGACAGCTTATCCCAGGCACTTACCCAGCCCAGCAACCGTGAAGCTGAAGAAGCACTTATCGGGGCAGTCTTGATCCATCCCGATGTTTATCTGGAGGTTGCTCAGTTTCTTTCTCCCGATGATTTTTTCCTTGAGCGAAACCGCTGGATTTGGGAGAGTTTTAAATCCCTGAGTGAATCCCGACAACCCATTGACCTGGTAACCGTCACTGAAATGCTGATCAACAGAAAACAGCTTGATGAAATCGGCGGAGAGGGATATCTGATCTCATTAATTCACAAATCGCCCAACGCCTATCACGCTGAATCCTATGGGCGTATCATTGAGCAAAACGCCATTCGACGCCGCATGCTTCAAGCTGCAAACGAGATCGCCCGGCTGGTGTACAGCCAGAATCAACCAATTGAAATTGTTATCGACGAAGCGGAAAAGGCAATCTTTAATGTCAGTGAACGCCGCATCAAACGCGATCTTGTTCGCATCAGCGATGTCGCTCACGAGTACTATGACAGGATTGATGAGGTGGGAAAAAGGCCGGATGATATTATGGGCGTGCCAACAGGTTTAATCGATATCGACAACCTGTTGGGAGGTTTACAAAAATCTGACCTTCTGATCGTTGCTGGTCGGCCGGGTACGGGGAAGACCGGCTTTTTACTCGGCACCTTGCGCAATGCTGGCCTGGTACACAAGAAACATGTCGCCATGTTTTCAATGGAAATGTCCAGCGAACAGCTTTTACAGCGCCTGATCGCCATGGATACTCGCATCGATTCTCAGCGCCTGCGTTCAGGCAAGCTGAATGAGAACGAGTGGGATATTTTTTACCAGGCCCTCGAACCCTACGATCGAGCGATGATTTTCCTGGATGATACCCCTGCCATTACCCCCCTGGCTTTGCGCACTAAATGCCGGCGATTACATTCTGAGTTTGGCCTTGACCTGGTGATCGTTGACTATATCCAGCTCATGAGTGGAGATACCCGTACCGACAACCGCGTCCAGGAAGTTTCAAATATCTCCAGGAACCTCAAGGTGCTGGCCAGAGAATTAAATGTCCCCGTTCTTACGGCTGCCCAGCTCTCCCGTGCGATTGAACATCGACCCGACAGAAAGCCCCAGCTTTCAGACCTGCGTGAGTCCGGTTCGCTGGAACAGGATGCGGACATCGTCATGTTTATCGACCGAGATCCAATCAGCGAAGATTTAAGCAAGAAAAACGAAGCCCGCATGATCATCGCCAAACATCGCAATGGTCCCACACATCCGGGCATCGGGCTGGTGTTTATTGATGAACTGGCAAAGTTTGAAAACGCTGCCCGCGGACCTGATCGTGGATATTGAAAGCGGCTGATCGATGTCACAACATCCTATCCCACGATTCAAAGGTTTTCCCGAGAACGACCCGTCGTTCATACAGCTTCCAGAGGCCTTCTTTACGCAACTGCTTGAACAGATCAACGACCTGGATCAATTGCGTTTACTGCTGTATCTTTTCTGGCAATCGGGGCAGTACCGCGATCAGGTGCATTATTGGAGATGGGGAGACCTGCTCGCCGATCCCGCCCTGCTGAACATGCTGGGAAGTGAAAATCGTCTTCAACTCGCCCTGCAGGAATTACTGGAACAGGGCGTGGTCATCCAGGCTGAAATTGAATACCTGGCTGAAACGTATTACGTCCTCAATACACCTCGGGGTCGGGCAGCTGTCCTGGCTATCGAAACAGGTGAATGGCAAACCCCTCAACAGGATCGCCAACCGGCACATCTTCCGGACCTGACCCCAAACATTTTTCAGTTGTATGAAGAAAATATCGGCGTGATCACCCCCATGATGTCGGAGATTCTCAAAGAAGACGAAAGAACCTACCCGGCGCCCTGGATTAGAGAAGCGATCCAAATCGCCGTTACCCGCAATGTGCGCACCTGGAATTATGTCCAGGCGATTTTAAAACGCTGGCACAAGGAAGGACACAAAAATGACCAAAAACGAAAAGACGATTCGCAAGATCCGGAAAGATATCGAAAAAGCTGGCTCAAAAACGAATGATGGACAGGAGAACCAGGGTGATATTCGCCAGGTAAAATTTCCTGGCAAGCCGGATTGCCCGATTTGTGAGGGCATTGGCTATTTACGGCGTGATCTTCCGATTGAGCACCCGGATTTTGGTAAAATTGTGCCCTGCACCTGCCGTGCAGACGAAATCACCCAGTCGGCAAAATCGCGTTTATTTCGGATGAGCAGCCTGGATGCCCTGATCAATCTTCGTTTTGACAATTTTGAAAAGCGCGGTCATCTTGGCATGGCAAAACACCAGGCCGATTCTCTTGAAAACGCCTTTAACCAGGCTTTGAACTTTGCCAAAAACCGCCAGGGCTGGTTGTTGATACTGGGTCGTTATGGCTGCGGGAAGACACATCTCGCTGCTGCTATTGCCAACCACGCCATTGAAGCAGGCATTTCGACCCTGTTTATTACGGTACCCGACCTGCTCGATTGGCTGCGCTATGCCTATTCCGGCAGTGAGTTGAGCTTTGAAGAACGTTTTGAAGAAATTCGTGAAATCCCCCTGTTAATTTTGGATGACTTTGGCACTCAAAACGCCACCAGCTGGGCACAGGAGAAGATCTTCCAAATTATCAATCACCGCTATGTCAACCAGTACCCCACCGTAGTCACCAGCAACCTCCAGGCCAATGACTTTGAAGGACGTATCCGTTCCCGCGTACAGGATCCCAGCCTCGTGACCGTGGTCAAAATCCTGGCACCAGATTACCGCAACCCCGCCGATGATATCGGGCATCCCGAGCTTTCAACCCTGAGTTTGCACAGCCGGCAGACCTTTGGCAGCTTCAGCCTGCGTCAAAATGAAAAATTACCCGCACAGGACCTGAAAGATTTGAAACACGCCTTTGAAGTCGCCCGGCAGTTCGCAGAACATCCCCATGGCTGGCTGGTGCTGACCGGACCCTACGGTTGCGGCAAGACCCATCTGGCTGCAGCTATTGGTAATTTCCAGACTGGGCTGGGCTTCCCGCCTCTGATGGTGAGCGTTCCCGACCTGTTGGATCACCTGCGGGCCACCTTCAGTCCCGCCAGCCCGGTTTCCTTGGACCGGCGCTTTGAAGAAGTGCGCACAACCCGTTTGCTGATTCTCGATGATCTGGGCACCCAATCTGCTACCCCCTGGGCGCGTGAGAAAATTTACCAGTTATTTAACTATCGTTACAATGCTGAACTGCCCACAGTCATCACCACCGCCAACACCGAAGAAGAGTTGGATCCCCGCTTGTATAGTCGCATGCAGGATGAACGTATCTGCAAAGTGGTTGTAATTCCTGTGCCAGCATATCGCGGGAAGTGATTTTTCATCATCACCTTGCAACCATTGAAAACCAACCCTGATCGGGACTTAAGAAATCCTCACCAGGACCAACACCACGCTCTTTCTTTATAAATGTTTGCCTGTGCAGCCCATCGATTCCTTTGGAGAACCCGCCTCTAAGAGGCTTTTCTCCTCGCGAGCAGGATATTTCCCGCCCCGGGCAGCCCCTTTGATCGATACCCGGTCAGGACTGCGGTTCAATAGAATCACCGCCAGGATCACCAACCCGCCCCCAATCCATTGTTGAAAGGTCAGTTTTTCCTTAAAAACCAGCATCCCCAACAGGATGTTCACAACAGGCTGACCGGCGATGATGATCGCCCCGCGTGCGGCTGTTAACAAGCTCAACCCGTAATTCAAAGCCAAAATTGGGATCAGGGTGCCAAATATTGAAAGAGAACCCAAAAGCATCCACCCCTGGGGCGTCGTTGGTGCGCTGATGCCTAAAACAGGGATCAATATACAACCGGACAACATAGCGCCAGTAAACACGACAGCGGTGCCAGCCAGCTTATCATCAACATTTGTAAATACTTTTTCACTGAGGATCATATAGGTTGCTACAGAACAGGCATTCACTACGGTGATCAAAACTCCAAGCGGGTCAACCACAAATGCCGAACTGAAATCAATTGAAGCCAGCAACATACCCACCATCGACAGCGGAAGGCCGAGCCAAACCAGGCGCGGCACCGCAGAACCCCTCAGCAGCGAATACAGGATCACCAGTGATGGGTAAATAAAAAAGATGATGACATAGATTGAGGAGGGAAGCCGCTGGACTGCAAATACCGCAGAAAAGTTCGATGCTGCATAGACAACGCCCAAAACCAAGAACCACCATGGACGTTTAAGCGTGTTGCCTGCAGGTTTTTTCCTGAAGAGCAGAATCAGCCACAATACCGGTGCAGCAATGGTGAAACGCCAGATTGCGACATGCTGAGGCAGCAAATGGGTATGCATAGGAATTAATTTCATAAAAATAACAGCGATTGCCAGCCCTACGGCGGCAATCAGCATGGCAATAACACCGACCAGCTTTTTATTCATCGACCAATCTCCAAATTAATAACAGCCTTCATTATACTGATAACTTGTTAAGAAATAAGGTCCGATGTCCCGATGTTTCTCGTGCAAAAGATTAACAGATTTCTTATTTGACGAAATAAGCCTAATACGGTATTCTTTGTACAAGATCATCCCTCCCCCATGGGGGGGGGTCGGAGAAGAGGCTTATGGCACACGATCACAGCGAAAACATCCAGCGCTTAAAAATTATCGAAGGCCACATTCGCGGCATCCAGCGTATGCTGGAAAATGACCAGTATTGCATTGATATCATTCGTCAGATCCAGGCTGTTGGCGCCGCACTGAACAAAGTCAGCGTCAGCTTGCTCGACGGACACCTCAACACCTGCCTGCTGAATGCCATCCACAGTGATGACCCCGTGGAACAAAAACGCATGCTGAGTGAAATCTCTGAAGTATTCGAAACATCCAACAAAATCAAACCATCTAAAGGAGCATCATTAAAATGAAATCCGTAACCTATTTAGCCCCAAATATTTCCTGCAAACACTGCACCCACACCATTGCCATGGAATTGATGGCTATTGAAGGCGTTTCCAAAGTGGATGCTGATGTTCAAACCCGGCAAGTCACGATCAATTTTGACGACCCGGCGACTGAACAGCAGCTCAAAGATACCCTGGCAGAGATCAACTATCCCGTTGTCGAGTAAAACCATGCCTGATCAAAAGCATCTCACCCTGCCTATCCTGGGAATGACCTGCGCCAACTGCGTGGCCTCAGTTGAACGCAACTTGAAAAGGGTTGATGGAGTTGAAGCAGCCAATGTCAACCTGGCCTCTGAGCGCGCTGCAGTCACCTACGATCCGGACAAAGCCAATCTGGACGATTTAATCAAACGGGTTCAGGGCGCTGGCTATCAGGTTGCTATCGGTGAAGCTTCGTTGGGAATCAAAAACCTCACTGACGCTTCCGACGTTCTCCGCCTGGAAAAAGCCCTCAACGCCCAGGAAGGCGTTATTGAAGCACAGGTTAGCCTGGCTACCGAAAGAGCGTTGATAAAATACATCCCGACGGTGATCAGCCAGAATGAGTTACGGCAGTTGATCAGGTCATCGGGTTTTGACCTGCTGGAAACCGATCTGCCACTGGAAGACGCAGAAGCCAGTGCACGCAAAGAAGACATCGCCCAGCAAAAACGTTTGCTGTGGTTTGGTCTGATCTTCACGGTGCCGCTGTTTATCCTCTCGATGAGCCGTGATTTCGGGCTATTGCCCATGTCCTTCGCCCATGCCCCATGGATGAATTACCTCTTCTGGGCTTTAGCGACTCCGGTTCAGTTCTATGTGGGCTGGCAATACTTTGCCAACGGCTTTAAATCACTGCGCAATGGCTCAGCCAACATGGACGTCCTGGTGGCTTTGGGCTCATCAACAGCTTACTTCTACTCCATTTTCATTACCCTCGGCTTCATCCCCGGGCACGTATTTTTTGAAACCTCCGCTGTGATCATCACCCTGGTTAAATTGGGCAAGTTCCTGGAAGCGAAAGCAAAAGGCGGCGCCAGCGACGCCATCCGCAAGTTGATGGACCTGCGTCCGCGCACAGCCTACGTGGTACGCGACGGCATCGAGGTGGAAGTGACCATCGACGAGGTGGTCGTCGGCGACCTGGTGCTGGTTCATCCCGGCGAACAGATCCCGGTAGACGGCGTGGTCGTGGATGGGCGCTCCAGCGTCGATGAATCGATGCTGACCGGCGAATCCCTCCCTGTGGAAAAAACGCCTGGCGAGCCATTAATTGGCGGCACGATCAATAAAATGGGATTATTAAAATTTGAAGCCACAAAAATCGGCAAAGAGACTGTATTAGCGCAGATTATCAAACTGGTTGAAGAAGCCCAATCCAGCAAAGCGCCAATCCAGAACCTGGCGGATAAGATCTCTGCCATCTTTGTGCCGGCTGTCATCGTTATTGCTGCAATCACTTTTCTGGTATGGTATTTTCTCATTCCGCTTAGCCCGACCACAGAAGTAAGCCTGTTCACCCGTGCGTTGATAAATACAGTAGCCGTGCTGGTCATCGCTTGCCCGTGTGCCATGGGCCTGGCCACACCCACCGCGGTCATGGTGGGCACGGGTAAGGGCGCTGAGATGGGCATCCTGATCAAGAAAAGCGAAAGCCTTGAGCGCGCCGGGCAAATCACCACTGTGGTCCTTGACAAAACCGGCACCATCACTCGCGGTCAACCTGCAGTCACCCGGGTGACCCTGATTGAATTTGCTGGCAGCGAAGATGACATGCTTCGGCTGGTTGCTTCCGTTGAAAAAAGAAGCGAACACCCATTGGGTGAAGCCATCACAGCAGAAGCCAATGCCAGAGGGCTGGCGCTTAGTGAGCCTTTAGGCTTTTCTGCTGTCGCCGGACATGGCGTGCAAGCAGAAGTTGACGGGCACAAGGTCCTTGTTGGCAACCGCCGCCTGATGAGAAACCAGGGTATCGAGATCGAAAGCGCCGAAGACGATATCCGCGAACTTGAGGAGGACGGAAACACCGCCCTTCTCGTTTCCCTCGATGGGCGCTTGTCGGCTGTGATTGGCGTTGCTGATACGATTAAGGAGGGGTCTCAAGCAGCAATTGACGTACTGCATGCGATGGGCTTGCAGGTCGCCATGGTCACCGGCGACAATCTTCGCACAGCCCACGCCATTGCCCGGCAGATCAACGTAGATACCGTACTGGCCGAGGTTTTGCCTGGTGACAAAGCTGCCGAGATTAAAAAGCTCCAGGCAGAAGGCCATACAGTTGCCATGGTTGGCGATGGCATTAACGACGCGCCAGCATTGGCTCAGGCAGATATTGGCATCGCCATCGGCACCGGCACCGATATTGCCATGGCCTCCGCCCCGGTTGTGCTGATCAGCGGCGATCTTCGCGCAGTGCCCAAAACCATTGCCCTGTCGCGAAAGACACTCAGAACGATCAAGCAGAACTTGTTCTGGGCTTTCTTTTACAACATCATCCTAATCCCCGTGGCGGCGGCTGGTTTGCTCAACCCTATGCTGGCAGCGGGCGCCATGTCGTTCAGCAGTATTTTTGTGGTCACCAACAGCCTCCGGCTGAAGCGCTTTCGCTTTGACGTCTGAACCAGTCTGCTCATCAAAAAATCAAAGGATGCGCAATGCACAGAAAAAGGAAAAATAACGCGTTCTTCCCGTTGATCCTCTTGGGGTTAGTGCTGGTCATAACCGTCGGACTGGCATTCCTTGCGCAAAAAATACGCCAGGACAAGATCGCCAATCCGGGCGAGTACAGCACGCAGGATCAGATTCCACGGGTGACCGTCGCTGAAGCCGATCAAGCTGCCCAAAATGGCGCTGCTGTTATAGTCGATACCCGATCAGCATCACTATTTGATTTACAGCACATCAACGGCGCGATTAATATCCCGCTGGATGAGGTTGAAGCCCGGATAAACGAGCTGGACCCTGACACCTGGTACCTGACGTACTGTACTTGACCGGCTGAAAACACAAGCGCCCGTGCGGCGCTCATCATGCATCAAAACGGTGTTTCCAGGGTCAACCCGATTCTCGGCGGCTTTGAAGCCTGGCTGGACGCGGGTCTACCCGTGACTCCTTGAATCCTGATTCCGAATTTCAAATCACCAATTCTCTAAAGGCTTGATTTCCTTAATAAAACAAAAAGAGGCTGCCTTTTACAGACAGCCTCTGTGTTTCATCGGCAACGCCCTGTTGGTCTTACGGTTGGTCAATGGCAAAATAGTCCACTTCTACAAGAATGGGAAGCACATTAAAGGATGACACCCCGAAGCCAACCTGGCCTTCGCGCAGATTGTACTTACGATCCACGAATTCTTTTTCCAAAACTCCGTTGACATACAAAGCAAGTTGATTGCCCTGACAAACTGCGGTGTAATAGTTCGCATCCCTGCCCGTGCGGACGTTTTTAGATCCGCCGCTGGTCAAAGTAAAATAACCACCGTCCAGTTCAGAGTAAATTAATATGTCATACAGCCCGCCATTGGAAATATTAAACTCATACCAGCCAAAACGATCGCTGTAATTACACACCAGGCTGACGTTGTTGGTGTTCTTACCCAGGTTTTCAGCATAAACCTCAATGATCACGTCCGAATAATAAAATTCATCATACAAAACATACACATATTGGTTTCTGCCTTGAAGATCAAAAACCAGGTGACCATAATCGACGTACAGGTCCATTTTGCTTTCATCGCCGTTCATTAAGAAGTAAGACCAGCTCGATAGATCGCCATCAAATTCTTCGACGAAATAAGCCTGTGGTTCAGCAAACACGGGTTCATCTTCCGGCATTTCCACAGGTTCTTCAACTTCAGAGGACGTTGACTGCGTAGGCGCGATCTGACGGCTGGGAGAATCTGTTGCTGTAGGGATCACGACTTCTTCAATAACTTCTACCTCAGTTGGTTCTTGGACAATTTCTGTCGGGGGTATTTGCTCTGCAGTAGCTGTTGGATCAGGCGGCGTTGAAGTACTACAAGCAAGACTCACCACGATAAAGAAGCTAATTAATAAGAAAATGATTTTAAATAGTTTACGGTTCATTGGTTCTCCTTTTAGACAAATTATATCCAATATGTTGGTTAAATACAACAAAGTTCGACCATTAGCCGACAAGATCAGGTTGCTACTGTGGTTTATTTTGGAATTGCTCTTTGAGCCAGGCGGTCAACCCGTTCATTGTAAATATTTCCTGCATGCCCGCGTACCCAACACCAGTGGATCTCGTGGCTTCCAATTTCCTTGTCCAAAGCCATCCACAGATCAACATTGGCCAGTGCTCCACCCTTACGCTTCCAGTTGCGTTGTTTCCAATTTGGAAGCCATTCAGTAATCCCTTTTTTAAGGTATTCAGAATCGGTATACAGGGTGACCTGGCAGGGTCCTTTAAGCGCATGCAAAGCTTCAATAGCTGCTTGCAGTTCCATCCGGTTATTGGTGGTGTTCTTAGCCCCGCCGGAGAGTTCCTTTTCGTGATTTCCATGCCGTATAAGCGCCCCCCAACCGCCAGGGCCCGGATTTCCCCGGCAGGCGCCATCGGTATAGATGGTCACCGCGGATATTTCAGCCATCATCGTGGTGTGTCCACAAACTCAATGATCTTTTCGTCCAGCTGTTCCAGGTACAGCGTAACGTTTCCGCTTTCATCCTGCAAAATCCGATTGGCAGCATCCTGTAACAGCCATTGCGCAATCCCCCACTCTTTGGAAGCGGGCAGAGCCCTGGCAGATTCCATCAACGCCACCCCCTGCGCCCATTGGGGGTATTCCTCTGCGAAATCGGTCAGCGATTCCATCGCAGACCTCCGTACCGGCAGGGTGAACAAACTTTCCACAAGCTGGGTCTGTATCTCGGGCTCGAGCAAATGCTTGATAAATAACCAGGTCGCCAGTTCTTCTTCCGGGGTGCTTGCTGTGATCATCAACCCCGGACTTTCAACCAGGATAAGCTCTCCTTCAGGTCCCGGGAATCCGATCACCTCCCATTCATCTTCGTTGCTTGCAGTATTCATCCAGCCGGTTTGTACCGCAATCTGGTCTAACTGTCCGGCGTACATTAATGCCAATCGTTTAGCAAAATACGCCTGGTGATCGGGTTCTAAAGCAAACCAGATGCATCCCTGGCTTTTAATATCCCAGAGATAACCAAAGCTTTCCTTTCCCGCCTGGTTATTGAACAGGGGGATTTCATCTTCAGGCAATACCCCGCCAAAGGCATAATACCAGCCAGCCAGCACCCTGGGGTCAAGGTTGATCGCCCAGCCACCGGTACCGCCTACCTTGTCATCGTCCTGCCAGTTGGCAAAGGTCGCCTCGCAATTCTGCCTCGTAAAGGCATCCAAATCCCGGGGCGCTCCTGAAAAGCCTAAATCCAATGCCCAGCTGCGGTTAAAAAATAACACCGTTGCTTGAGGTATAAAGGGCATGGCAATAATTTGCCCGTCTATTTCGAAGGGTTCCAGGAATAGCATCAGGATATCTTCACGTTCTGCTAAACTGAACCCCCACTCGGGATTGTTGAAATAAAATCCTAAATCCACCAGGGATACGTCTTCCCCCAGGCTGGAACGCAAATATACTGGGGCAGCAATCACGTCAGGGAGATCATCACCAACCTCCATTTGCATGATGGACTCCACCAGAGCTGTCTCGCCACTGTGAGGGTCAACCTCCACCTTGATGCCCCAGGGATTAGACCGCGAAAACTCACCGGCTATCCCCTCCAATGTGTCTGCAGGTCTGCCAACCCAGGGATGAGCAAAGCGGATCAGCGTTCCCTGCAAGTCCTTCGGATCAACTCCCACAGTGGCAAAGCTTTGCGTAGCAGTGACCGCCGCCGCAGGGGGTTCCGCGGTAGCTGTGCGGGTGGACGTCCTGAACTGGGTTGCAGTGAAAGCCGGTTCTGCGACCTCAGGAACAACTTCAGGCGCACAACTCGCGATGGCTAAAAGCGCCAACAAAAGGATAAACATCCCGCGCATACCTGAGAATAAAATTTTTCTTTGCATCCGCTTCCTCATTGGATAATCACCAGTGGCACCGGGCTGAAGATCAACAGAAATATCACAAGGGCGATTATACCCAGAATTTTATGCGTTCGGTCAATTGGCGTGATCTGATCCAGGGGTTCAGCATAACGCCTCCCAAAGAATAAGACCAGCGCTGCCCACAACCACCACCCCTGCCAAGCAAATCCCAACAAAATCAAACCTCCCAGGACGAAGGGGAAAACTTTTTTAGATCGTTCCTTTCCCAGCAACATTGAAAGGATGTGACCCCCATCCAATTGCCCGACCGGAATCAAATTCAACGCAGTGACGAACAAACCTGCCCATCCCGCCCAGGCGACCGGGTGAATTTGAACATCAATTCCACCTAAAGGCAGCGGCTGCCCGGTGAAGAAATATCGCAACCAGTAAAAAACAGGCGCTATCCCTCCATAGCTGGCGGGCTGCGGGAACAGTTTACCAAAAGTAATGTATTTCGCCAGCAGGTAAAGCACAGAATTCCCCTCCAGAAACTGAACCGTCCCCGGCGCTATCTCAACAGCTATCGGTCCAACAGTCGAAAGATTGAGGCCGATCATCAATACCGGAAGGGTGACCAGCAGCCCTGCTAGCGGACCGGCGATGCCAATTTCAAGCATGTGTTTCTTGTTCTTCGGCACCTCTTTCATGCTGATAAACGCGCCCATGGTGCCAAAATAACTGAAGGGAAAAGGAATAAAATAAGGCAGCGTGACCTTAACCCCGCGCGCGCGACCCGCAAGGTAGTGTCCAAACTCATGCGCCAGTAAAATTCCCAGCAAGCTGACTGTAAACGGCCAGCCCTGCAAAATAAACCTCACGATGCCCGCCAATG
>Ga0209719_1000840_pt1 | contig 42258 bp, 44 predicted proteins | sample AD_JPNAS2_MetaG_FD_184421 | JGI IMG/M metagenome (GOLD analysis project Ga0209719, IMG submission 184421) | Active sludge microbial communities of municipal wastewater-treating anaerobic digesters from Japan - AD_JPNAS2_MetaG (SPAdes) (version 2) | ecosystem: Engineered > Bioreactor > Anaerobic...
GCAGGACACCTACCCCGCCCCCGGCCATTCCTGGGCGCGCTTCTTCCGGAACCAGGAGAGCCTGACGGACCTCCGGATCGAGCCCGATCTCTCGGCCGCGCTCAAGGGCGCCGACGCCGTCGTCCTGGCCGTCCGCCACGCGGCCTACCGCACGCTCGACCCCGCAAAGATCGTGGAAATGGCCGGCCGCCCCGTCGCCGTGATCGACTGCTTCGGCCTCCTCGACGACGCCGCCATCCGCCGCTACTTCGAGCTCGGCTGCGAGGTGAAGGGCCTCGGCCGCGGCCACGTCAAGCGCATCAAAGACCAGACGTCCTCCGGAAGAGCGGATTGATGGAAAGAACGGCATTCGGGATATATGTGTTCGTGCTGGTGGCAAGCATCGTTTTTTTCGGGGCGGTGCACACCTGGGCGTACGCGACGGTTTTCCTGCTGATCCTGGCGGCGAGCCTGCTGCTGATCGCGCGGGACTGGATTCCCGCCTTCAAGAGAAACCGGGCGGTCCCGCTGACCATTACGGGGGCGGAGGCGCTGTTCGTCCTGATGGTCCTCCTGCTCGTTGTGCAGATGACACCGCTCCCCGGATGGCTGCTGACGAAGCTGTCGGCAGAGGCAAAAGCTGCGGGACTGAGCGCCCTCCCCGCCACCGCGTCCGTCGCGGATCCCTCGCTAAAGAACGCGTGGTTCACGCTGGCCCCCTACGCCTACCCCGTCCGCATGTCCCTCATCCGCTGGACCGCCTACGGCCTGCTCTTCTTTGGCCTCTGCCGCACCCTGAATTCCCGGCGGCGCATCGAGTTTTTGGTCGTCGCCCTGCTCGCCACCGCGGTCGCCAACGCCCTGTACGGCATCGCCCAGACCTATTCCGGCTCCCCCTACATTCTTTGGTGGAAGAAGTTCTCCCAGGGCGCGAAGGACGTCAGCGGCACCTACATCAACCGAAACCATTTTGCCGGCTTCATGGAGATGGGGATCGCGCTGGCCATCGCCTACGCCGGCGCAATCGTCGCCGGCGGGCGGCGCCGGATCGTCCACGCCCGCGGCGCATGGACCTTCAAGGACCGCTTCATCCTCCTCTTCTCCGTCGAGAGCAAGGCCCTCCGCCAGATCCTCGTCATCTTCTCCGGCGTCATCATGGGCGTCGCGCTCATCCTGTCCGCCTCACGTGCCGGGATCGTCTCCGCGCTGGCTGGTCTCTTCGTCATGGGGGTCTTCTTCCTCGCACGGCGGGATCACCGGGCGAAGGGCGGGATCGTCCTGGCGCTCTTCGGCGTAACCGTCCTGTACGCCGCATTCGCCGGGATGGACTACACGATCGAACGCTTCCAGAAGCTGGACTTCGACCAGGCAGGGCGACCGCGCTATGTCGAACGCGCGGTCCTGCTGCACGACGACTATCCGCTCGTGGGCGTCGGCGTCGGCAACTTCCGCCACGCCTACCCCAAGTACCAGGCGCCGGAGGACAAGGGCCGCTTCATCGACTTTCTGCACAGCGACTGGGTGCAGTTCTTCACGGAGGCGGGATACACCGGGATGCTCGCACTGATCGCGGGGCTGGGGTGGTTCGTGTACCGCCTCGTTCGGACGTGGTCGATCCGCGGGGACCCCTTCGCCGTCTGCCTGGGCCTTGCGCCGGTGGGGGCGCTCTCATCCATCGGGACGCACTCGCTTTTTGACTTCAACCTGCACATCCCGGCGAACTTCATGATGCTCGCCGCCGTGTGCGCGATCGGCCTGAGCGCGCTGCACCTGGAGCGGCAGCGGCGTGAGGACGTGATGCGCTGGAGGCGCATACACCTTCGGATGGCGGGAGCGGGCGGGATCGCGGCCGCGTTCGTGATCGTCCTCATCGTGTGGACGGGTCTTTGGACGGTCCGGCACGCCGTCGCCGAGGCCCACTGCGCCACCGTCGGCAATCTCACGATGAACCTGGAGGAGCACCAATCGCTGGACAACATCCGGTCGGCCATCGCCTGGGACGGGGCAAACGCGGAATACCGTTCGAAACTCGCGCGGGAACTGATGGACCGGCGGGACCGCTTGATGCAGGCGGCATACGCGGTCCGGGAAGCGGCAACGTCTGAAACAACCGGGCCGCGGGCGACTCCGGCCAAACCCGCCGCAGGGGCCGTCGGCCATGAAGGTGCGACCGCACCGGATGCGGCCCCGGCAAAGACAAGACCCGCCGCGCCGTCGCTCACAACGGCGCAGGCCGCTTGGCGCGCCTCGCACGGACCGGTCATCGCCGCGCTCGAGGACGCGATCCGCCGTAACCCGCTCAACGCCGAAACCCATGTGCGCCTCGCCTGGGAGTACACCTACCTGTGGGACCGCCACGACTACATGACCCGCTGGATGCGCGGCGCCGATGCGAGCATGGAGCGGGCGGCGTACTACGCCGGCACGGGGTCGATCAACCCTCACCTCCACGTGGACATGGGCAACTACTGGGCCGTCCGGTCGAAGAACACGGGACCGTCCTCGCCCCCGCCGGAGCTCTCCTGGCTCAAGGCGTCGTGGCATTACGGCCAGGCCCTGTCGCTGACCGGACGGAAGACAAAGGACGGAATGAAGCCGGACAGGAATTTCGTGGCCGAGATCACGAACTTCGTCCGCAACCTCTATCCCGACGACCCCGCCCGCCTGGCCGAGGCCCTGGGCGGTGAAGCAGGGGGTGCGCGGGAATGAACCTCCGGACGCAGGCCCGTCGCCTCTGGATCATCTGTATCGTGGTCGTGGCACTCGGAACGCCCGGGGCGGCACGGACGGAGGAGGTGTGCATCAGGCCGCCGGCCTATCCCGGGGCAACAGCGCCCGACGACGGGGTTTGGACGACGCCCCTGCCCGCCTGCGAGGCGGGCCGGACCTACCATTTCTCCGGAGAGTTCAGGCGCGACACATGGGACGACCGGACGTATCCGTGGATCTCCCTGTGGGGACAAAAATTCCACCTGAACGCGCACTGCAGGACGGGCGCCCCGCAGACGTTCCGCATCCGCGTGACCTGTCCGGAGCGGATCGCCGATCCGACCTTCCGCTTCGGCGCGCAACCCGCGTCCGCCGGCGGCGTCCCGCAGCGGTTTTGCCTGGGCACGCACGGCCTCGCGGCGGCGCCGACGGAGATGGCCCCAAACGCCGCCCTCTGGACGCCACCGCCCTCGATCGCCGGATTCTTCCCGATCGGGGTTTACGGGGCGGATCCGTCTCGCCTGGCCGAGGTCCGCGCAATCGCGTTCAACACGGTCATCCTCGGCGGCGAGGGGGAGCCTCTCGCGAAGGCGATCGCGTCGGCCCGGAACGAGCGGCTCCGCTATGTCCTGTCCACACCCGGCGACCCGGAGCACCTGAAGGTTTACCTGGATCGTCTCGACGCCGTGCCGCGCGTCCGCGGGGGCGGCCTGCTCGGCTTCTACGTCGCGGACGAGCCGGAACTGCGCTCCGTACCCGCCACCCGCGCCGAGGACGTCCGCCGCCTGCTCGCGGACCGCTTTCCCGGCGTCGCCACGGCGATGGCGATCGTCCGGCCGCAGCACGCCCGGGATTACCTCGGGGCGGCGGACTACTTCATGATGGACCAGTACCCCTTTCCCCACCGCCCCATGACGTGGCTTTCCGACGCCATGGACGAGGCGGCCGCGGACACGGGGCGCGACCGCCTCATGTCGGTCATCCAGGCCTTCGCCAAGGGGGAGGCCTGGCCCTCCCTGCCCGGCTGGCGTCAGATGGACTGCCTGGCGTTTCTCTCCATCGTGCACGGGAGCCGCGGGATCTTCTTCTATACCTGGTCGGTGATGGGCCGGACGGAGGAGGGGCGCGCGCGCCTCGGACGCGTCGTCGGCCGCCTGAACCGCGTGTATCCGTGGCTCCTCGTGAAGAATGCGGAGCGGGCGGTGGACGTGGAGATGCGCTCGGAGAACCGGGTGGACCCACGTGGGCGGCCGGCCGTCCACGCCTGCGTCAAGGAGCGGGAGGAGGGTCTGCTCCTCATCGCCGTCAACACGATCGGGGCGAACGTTTCGGCCCGCCTGAAGATCGGGGCGGTCGGCGAGACCGTCGAGATCTTCAGCGGCCGGGTCCATCCCGTCGTCGACGGCGCGATCCTCGCGGACCTCGACGCCCACGAAACCAAGGCCTTCCTGATCAAATCGGGGAGGGAATGAACGGACGAGAACCGGGCACACGCCCGGATGATGGAGGGAGAATCATGAAGTTTGCACGCAGAATCGCGATCCTTGTCGCCGCAATCGCCCTACTGGCGGCCCCGGCGACCGCGGAGATCCGTACGATCGTCACCGCGACGGCGTCGATCCTGTCCACGGGCGAGACGACGGTGTCCTACGACATCCTGAACGCGGGCAACGAGGAGGTCCTGCACGTTCGGGTGGCCACGTTCCTCGGCCTCATTGCGGACCGGTCCGATCCGCTGGGCGACAACGCACCCGGCAAGACGGTCCGCTGCACGCGCACCCTCGACACGCGCGCGCTTGTACCGGGCCATTACATCCTGGCGGCGCGCGTGAACTTCGAAGACCGGGCGGGCGCCACGCACGCCGTCCACCACTTCATCCCCCTGGCCTTCGGGGCGGCGGCACCCGGGGTGCAAACGGCCTCGCCGCTGACCGTTGCCGTCAGCGACGCCGAATTCAACGCCAAGAGCCCCCTCAACACGAAGGACGATATCACGCTGATCCTGAAGAACACGGGCGGCGCGCCGCTCGAACCCGTCGTCTCCTTCTTCCTGCCGGACGGCGTGACCACGGCGGAGCCGGAGAAGGCCTACCCGGTGGCCGCGGGCGAAACGAAAACCGTCAAACTCCCGCTGAACTTCGCCCCGACGGTGGCGCGGGATCTCCCTTACCGGGCGGTCGTCTGGTACGAGGCGCAGGGCCGCCACGATGCGCGCCTGCTGGAGGGGACGATCCGCGTCACGCAGAAGCCCGTCCTGTTCAAGGCGTTCCTGATCGGCGCCGGCGCCGTCCTCGTGATCGTCGTCGCCTCCGTCGTCGTGATCCGGCGTCGCAAACAGGCGTGATGCGTCGCGGTGAGCCTATCAGACCCCGGCTCGCTTCGATACGCTCAGGGTGACTGAAAGACAGGGCGTCGGCCTCCCGATCATCGGGGAATGGCGCCCTATCTTTTGATTTGATACAGGGCGTAGCGGTGGTTCCGCTCGGTGAAGGCGGCGACCTCGCGCAGGTCGTACTTCGCCCGGATCGCCCGGCACATTTCCTGGTTCGCGCCCGGCACGGTGCACCAGTAGTTCTCGTGGAAGTATACGTGGCCCGGGTATTTTTTCATCAGGAAGGCGACGACGTCCGGGTTGTCAAGCCCGGCGCCCGCCTGGATCGCCCCCTGCCCCCACAGCAGGAACATCGTGGGGTTGTGCGTGAGCACGATGGAGCGCTCCGGGATCATCTTTGCGAAGCGCCCGGCGTACAGGTGATCGTAGCGCGCCGCCCACGCCTCCTGGCCGACCGTCCGGATCAGCGGAAGGAAGGGGAGCCAGCAGAAGAGGATGACCAGCACGAGCAGGGCCGCAACCCCCGTCCTTCCGAACCGCCGCCGGCCGCCGGCATCCCGTGCCGCGCACTGGGCCTCGCCTCTCCCGACCGTTCCCCCGTCGTTCCCGCCTCCGGCAGGCCCGTCCGGCGCGTGGCTGCGGCGCGAATCCAGGTCCTTCGGAAACAACCGGCCGGCCACTCCCAGAATCCCGCCCGCGCCGAGTCCGGCGAGGACGGCGAGCGGCATGAACGAGACAAGGGCAAAGCGCACGTCCGCCCCGTAACCGTAGCTCCCCGCGTAAAAAAAGAGGAAGATCCCCCAGAACGGCAGGAACCACAGGAGCGTCGCGAGCCGCGCACGCCATGGGGCGGAGCCGCACGCGAGCCCGGCAAGCGCGAGCAGCGTGAGGATCGCGGGGAACTTCGCGTTGACGAGGTAGTACAGGCCGTTGACGGCGAGGTTCGGCCGGAAGAACGATCCCGCGAACTTCGCGCCCTCCGCGCCCCAGGACTGGCCCTTCATGACGAACAGGTGCAGGGCGTGGGGCACGAGGAGCACGCCGCACAACAGCCCCGCGATCCAGACCTCGCGACGGGCGAAGACCCCGAGGCGCCGCTCCCAGGCGCTCGCCGGGGCGCCGCCCTCCGCGTCCCCCGCGCCCTCCGCGCCCGCGGCCGGGCCGGGCTTCAGGAGGAAGGCCGCCGCGACGAGCCAGAAGAGGATCAGCGCCGACTCCGCGCGCATCTGGCAAGCCAAGGGGATCGCGCAGGCAAGGACGAACAGGTGGCGCATCCTTCCCGTCTGCAGGTAGACGATCAGGAGCAGGACGACGAGGCCCGTGAAGAATGCCGCGGACGGCTCCACGGCGGCGGTGTTCGACCAGAGCAGATTGTGGGGAATGATGGCATAGGCGAGCGCCGCGAAGAAGGCCGCAAAAAACGGTATGTCGAGGTCGTTTCCGTACGGGCGGGAACCCACGCCCTCCCCGATGGCCTGGCGCGCCGTTTGGGACGGCGATGAAGATGGAGCGCGGGCCCCGCCCCTCGCCAACCGGTACGCGATGAAGAAGGCGAGGAGGATGCCGCCCAGGTACAGGGCGTTGTTGAGGCCGAAGGCGTAGCGCTCGTCCACGCCAAAACCCTGGAACACGAGGCTCATCAGGAACGGCCAGCCGGTCGGCTCCTTATTCATCAGGAGCCAGTGGGGAAAGTATTCGCCGTACTCGAACGTGCCGTAGTTGCACATCGCGGCCTGGTGCGTCAGCGCGATGTTCTGGCCGATGTTGGCGTAGATGTCCTCGTCGTAGTAGATCCGGTGAACGCGGGGGGCGGCGAAGATCACGAGCACGGCCGCGGCGACGAGGAGGAGCGCGAGGGCCGAGGCGCGGGCGTTGGGGCGCCGCGAGGGCCGCGACGACGGCGGCGACGGCGGCGACGGACGCCGGGGAAAGATCTCCCGGCGGAAGGCCGCGACGTCCGGCCAGCACCAGAGCGCCCCCGCGACCAGCAAAAGCATGTTCGCCCGGAGGACCCAGGGCATTGTCTTCACGAGGGCCGTTTCGATCCGCGGCGGGGCCGCGTAGTCCAAGACATAGAGGAAGGCGCCGATCAGGGCGGCATACAGGATCAGGACGGCCGCCGGGACGGCCCGGGTTTCAGTCCATTTTCGCATGCAGATTCTCCATGAGCCAGTCGTCGAGGAAGAGGTAGCGGATGCCGCTGTCCACGAGCATCCGGACGGCCTCGTCGGGCGAACAGACGAGGGGCTCGCCGTGGATGTTGAAGCTCGTGTTGAGGACGACGCCGTAGCCCAGCGCCGCGCGGACATGGCGCAGCAGGTCGCGGTAGGCGGGGTTCTCGTCGCCGACGAACTGGGGGCGGCAGGTGCCGTCGATGTTGATCACGCCCGCCATGAGGGGCAGGCGCTCGGGTCTGACGCGGAAGGCCATCGTCATGAAGGGGTTGTCGGCAATCGCGGCGGGGGTCGCCTCGATGAGCGCCGGGGCGTCCTCCGCCAGCATGCTCGGACAGAAGGGCTGGTACCAGACGCGCTTCTTCAGGACGACGTTCAGCCGGTCCTTGATGTCGCGGGAGTCCGGCCGGGCCAGGATGCCGCGGTTGCCGAGGGCGCGCGGGCCGATCTCCATCCGGCCGCGGAACCACAGGACGATCTCGCCGGCGAGGATCAGGCGGGCCGCCTCGGCCGGCGCGTCCGCACTTCTCCGCCAGCGCAGGCCGTCGGCCAGGACCCAGGAAACGGCGGCCGCTTCTTGGCCGCCGGACAACGGGGAAACGCCCCCGCCCGGTTGCATCCCTTCGGGAGACGCCTCTCGCCTGTCGTTGCCCTGCCCCCCCTTGTCCTTCCTGCGGAGGCGGGAATCCAGGGCGGCGGCGATGTCGGCCGGCGAAAAGTCCGGGCCGAGGTAGAGATGAGGGAGGGCGTAGGCGGAAACGCCGTTTCGCTCCAGGTTCGCCGCCATCGCCGCGCCGATCGCGAGGCCGCCGTCGCCCATGTGGGGGAAGATGTAGACGTTCTCCACACCGGGGAGCCCGGCGAGGCGCATGTTGAGCTTGATGTTCGAGAAGACGCCGCCCGCCGCGGCGATCTTCTTCAGGCCGGTCCGGCGGAGGGCCTCGGCGACGAGGGCGGCGGCGCCTCGCTCGAGCACGCGCTGGGCCATGTAGGCGAACTGCTCCGAGGGGTAGCGCCAGAGGATCTTCTTGAGCTCCCGGAACATCGCCGTCGAGGTGTGCGGCGAGACGACGTCCAGGCCGTCCGCGCCGATCACGGCGAACAGCGGGTTTTCCTCGTCCGGGATCGGGTAGGCGTAGTTGGCCAGGGCCATGACCTTGCCCTCGTCCTCGAGTTCGCGCATGTTCATGAGGTTTGTCACGTGCTCGAAGAAGATGCCGAACGAGGCGCGGGCGGGCAGGGCCCGGATGAGCGCCAGGCGGCCGTCCGCGAACCGCCACAGGCTGCCGCAGCGCCCGTCGCCGACACCGTCGAGGGTGACGACCAGGGCCTCGGCGAAACCGCTGCAGCAGGCCGCGGCGGCGGCGTGGGCAAAGTGGTGATCGACCCACGCGACGGGGGCGGCGCCCAGGCCCAGCGGTCCCAGCCGACGCTTCAGCCAGGCGCGGCTTAGGGCGCGCGAGGCGGCGTTCGGGGCCAGCTCCGTGAAGCGGTACTTGAAGGCCTTCTTGAAGGGGTCCGCACCGCGGGGCGCCAGCTTGCGCCGCCGGATGAGGTAGTACTCCTCCTTGAGTCGTGGGACGAGGCGCGTCAGGGTCTTGGCCGGGTCCGTCGTCGAGGCGGCCACGAGATCCACTCGGGCGGGATTCAGCCCGGCAAAGTCGAGGCAGGCCTGTATGGCGCACGCGGGGAAGCCGACCTCGAGCTTACGGCGCGTCAGGCGCTCCTCGTTGATGGCGAACAGGAGCCGGTCGCCCGTAACGAGGGCCGCCCCCGCGTCATGCCCATCCCAGATCCCCAGCACCGTGCGCTTTTGCATGTCCTCCTCTCACGAAAAATAGGGGCGTCGCCCTACTTTTCTCCCCGCAGGGCCCCGACATCGGGGTTGTCCCCGTGGATGGGAACCGTGATCTGCCTCCCGGTATCGCGGCCGAACCAGGCGAAGGCGGCGGCCAGCAGGTAGTCGATGTCGTACCGCAGGTCCGACGACGTCTCGGTGCTCAGCGTGTCCCCGATCCAGACGACCCGCTCCGGCCCGCCCGCCCTCAGGGGGCTTGCATCGACGACCTTGAGCGTCAGGCGCCGGGTGAAGGTTTCCGTCACGGTGGGCCTGGTGGTGACGGCGCCCGGCACCGTGATGGCGCGGAAGGTTCGTCCGCCCCGGCCGTCCGACACGGCGACGATCTGCGTCCGCGGCGGGCCGTAGGAGGTCATCGTCCCGATGCGCAACCCGGCGCTCATGTCGTAGCTGAACGTGAGCAGGTAATCCGCCCGGTCCTGGGCGGCGATCTTGTAGCCGTGCTTCGTGAGCAGGATTTCGATCTTTCCACGGATTTCCCGGTCGAAAATGGGGTTCGGGACCTCGGCGTTTTCCAGGACGGCAAAGGACGCCCCGGCCGGCGGCGCGGACGTCCCGGCGGCCGGGTCCAGAAACCCGGTCGTGCGGACGTTCATGGCGCAGCCGCCCAGCAGGAGCGCGAGGGCGACCCAAAGAAGGGCTCTGTTCATCGCGGCACCTCCCCGATGCGTATCACGAGACCTTTACAGCCGTTTTGTCATTTCGACCGAAGGGAGAAGTCTTTTAGAAACGGCCACCATGAAGATTTCTCGTCGCTCACGCTCCTCGAAATGAAACGATGCAAATGTCTCATCACGGATCGATTCCTTCCGTCGCGGGTGCGTGTTGCCTTCCGCGCCGGCGGACGTTCCCCTTCTTTTTAACCCACCTCGCCGGATAAATCCAGCCATTCGGCGTCCGACCGCCCGCCCCGGCCACCTTTTCGACCGGCCTCCCCGCCGCGACGGGCCCGACAGCCCGGCGCCCGGGATCTTCAAATCCAGCGGAGGAAACGTTGGGCGCCGATCACCGCCTGGAACGCCGCCCGGGGCTCCAGCATCGAGAGCGTCCGCCGGATCGCCCGCGGCCGCAGGTAGAAACGGCGGTACGCCTCGCGCCGGAAGGCGTCGACGCGCGCGGCCGGCAGGTCCGGCAACTCGAGGACCGCCGCGCTCTGGGAAAAGGATGAGCCCGTCCCCGCGTCGCTCCGCAGCCAGCCGTTGCGGACGGCCTCGTCGTAGAGGCGCGTGCCGGGAAACGGCGCCGCCGCGTAGAACTGCGCGACGTCGAGGGGGAGCGCCAGCGCGAGGGCCAGCGTCTCCGCCAGGCTCTCCTCCGTCTCGCCGGGCAGGCCGAAGATGAAATGCCCCGCCGTGCGGATCCCCAGGTCGTGGGCCGTCGTGACGGCGGTCGCCGCCTGCACGGCGGTCGTGTTCTTCCCGCAGGCCGCCAGCACCCGGTCGCTGCCCGACTCGATGCCGAAGCTGACCATCCAGAGGCCGGCCTGTTTCATCAGGGTGAAGGTCTCGCGGTCCACCGTGTCCACGCGGCTGTTGCACGTCCAGGTGATATCGAGACGGTGCGTGATCACCGCCTCGCAGAAGGCGCGCACGTAGCGGCGGTCCGCCGTGAAGGTGTCCGCCCAGAGGAAGAATTCGTGGATGCCGAAGCGGGCGACGTTGTCCCCGATCTCGGCGACGACCGCCTCGACCGGGCGGCGGCGGAGCTTCGACCCGTAGTACAGCGGGGCCGTGCAGAAACTGCATACGTAAGGGCAGCCCCGGACCGGGGCCACGATGAGAAAGGGTCGGCCCTTGAGCGGCAGCCGGTAGGGGGTGAGGTCGAGGCCGTCCCAGGCCGGGGCGGGGATGGCCTCCGCCGGCAGGGGGTCGGCCTCGGGGTTGTGGCGGATATCCGACCCGTGGCCCCCGCGCCAGGACAGGCCGCGGACGGAGGCCAAGGCGTCCGGAGGGGCGTCCGGTTCGTTCTCTCCGCGGGAAGCGGAATCCGCGTCGTCGCCCGAAACCGGGGATGGGCGCCCCTGCATCGACGCGCACGCCCTCCGGCGTTCGAGCGCCCGGCAGAGATCCCGCAAGACGCCCTCCGGCTCGCCGCGAAGCACCGCATCGATCCCGGCATGCGCCAGGGCGGCCTCGGACCGGACGGACACGTGGGTCCCCAGAACGGCGGTAAAGGCGTCGGGCGCCGCTTCCCGCACAGAGGCCCCGAGGCCGAGATCGAACGACAGGGTGGGCGTGCCGGTGCTCCAAACCGCCAGGTCGGGCGGCTCGGCCAGGAGGAGCTGCGCGAGGTCGGCCTTACCGAGACCGGCCGCGGGAAAGTCGACGACCCGGACGTGGTGGCCGTCCGCCCGCAGGAGGGCGGCGGCGGTGGTGAGGGTCACGGGCGGCCACAGGACCGCCCAGGCCCCGGCCTCCTGGGTGCAGCGCCCCTCGCGGATGAAGGCCCGGTCGTCCGGACCGGGCGGGTTGAACAGCAGCACGCGCATCCTGAAGCCTGGACCCTCCGGTAAATAAGCTTTGTGAAGCAGGCGTTTTTCGGCCGCTCCCGCACATTTTTGGGGGCGTTACCCAACATAGGGCGACGTCCCGACTTACCCCATTTTTTCTCTATTCGTTTTCCCCGCTCGCGCGCCGGCCCGGGCGAATCAAAATAGGGCAACGTCCCTAATTTTTTGTTTAGAAGTAGAGGTATTTCACCATGCTGTAGACGTAGCGGAAGGCAACCTTGCGGACGGTGATCTTGGAATAGCCCGCCTTGCGCCGGTGCTCGTGCGTGGGGACCTCGCCCATCCGGTAGCCCTTCTTCAGCGTCTTGATGATCATCTCCTGTTCGATCGTCGTGATGTCCTCCCCGAGGCCCAGGTCGCGCAGGACCTCCGTCCGGATCGCCCGGAAGCCGTTCTGGCTCTCGGACAGGACGACGCCGAACCGGTGGTTGATGCAGGCCGTGATGAAGGAGCTGCCCATCAGGCGGAAGCACTCGTCGAAGCCGCCGTGCAGCTCGCTCGAACCGCCGACCAGGCGGGACCCGGAGACGTGGTCCGCCTCTCCCGCGAGGATGGGGGCGACGAGCGCGGGGATGTCGGCCGGATCGTGGGAGCCGTCGGCGTCGATGAAGACGACGATATCCCTCTCGAGGTGGCCGATCACGGTGCGGATCGCCTCGCCCTTCCCGCGGCCGTGATCGTAAACGACCCGGGCGCCCAGAGAACGGGCCACGTCGGCCGTGCCGTCCGGGGAGCGGCCGTCGACGACGAGGATGTCGTCCGTGTGCGGCCGGACGCCGGCGATGACCTCGGGCAGGGTGGCGGCCTCGTTGAGGGTGGGAATGACGACGGTCAGGGACGGAATCGGACTAACAGCTTTTCCCTGAGGGTTCTTCATAAAAAAATCCTTGACAAAAAGTTTCGGCCCTTATAGCGTACCCTCCAACGTTTGTAAATCGATATTCGTATCCGGTACGCGTGATTCCCGATTTCCTGTGTGACGAACTTCACACAAGATACGGCAGAAACTGCTTGACACGCGCGTGTACGTTGGCTATTGACTGGAATCAACGGGTCAATTCAATCGGGTTTACGGGACCGCTCTTCGGGGCGGCCTTTTCGCCATTTTCATCATCGAACAGAAGGGGGTGCGCCGTGAAGAAGTACCTATTGAGCGTTGTGGTATCCGCATTCGTTTTTCTGATCCTGTCTCCGTCGGCCCTGCAGGCGGAGGGACGGATCCGGTTCGGAAACCTGACCATCGTTCCCAGTATCACCGCCCAGACCATCTACGACGACAACATCTACCTGGGAAACGGGAAAAGCACGGGTGGATTGGCCGAAGATGATGTGAGGGACTGGATCACGCACGTCAAGCCCGGAATCCTCTTCAACTACAATTTCCCGGAGCGGGGCAACCTCGCCCTGGGCTACCAGGGCGACTGGGCGTTCTACGCGGACAGGAGCGAAAACGACTGGAACAGCCAGCAGGGCAAGCTCGATTTCAACTATAACGCCCCGGCGGGCCTGATCCTCGGCGTGACCGACACGTTCATCCGGTCAGAGGACCCCTACGGCGACGCCAACCAGTACGCGCTGGGCCAGGTCACGAAGCGCTGGACGAACGACCTCCGGACGAAGGCCGGCTGGGAGTTCGGCAAGACCTTCCGCACGATCCTTTTCTTCAACCACTACAAGCAGGACTACAAGTATCGGAAGGACGACCCGCAGGACTACGAGGACATGGAAGGCGGGATCGGCATGGGGGCGAAATTCCTCCCCAAGACCTGGGGATTCGTCCGCTACTTCTACGGACAGCGGGAATACACCGAGGACAACGCGACCCTGAAGCTCAACGACGACACCAACTCCGATTTTTCCTGGCACCGGGTGTCGGCCGGTCTGACCTGGGACCCCGCCGCCAAGCTCCAGGGTGAACTGAACGTCGGCTATCAGTGGAACTCCTTCGACAATGACCGCACACCAACGGGGGCGCTCCGCGACGACCGCGACACCTGGGTCGCCGAGACCTCCCTCAACTACAAGCCTATCGAGTCGACCACCCTGTCGCTCACGCTCGCGCGCGCCGTGCGCGTCACCGGGGCGGACACGAACGAGTATTTCGACGATACCGCCGTCGGGTTCAACCTGCGCCAGGAATTCCTGCGGAAGTTCGTCTTCAGCGCGGGCGTCAGCTACAGCCTGAACGAATACGAGAACGCCTTTGCCGACAACGGCAAGGACGACCGCGAGGACGACAACTTCACCGCCACGGCGGGGCTCGACTACAACATCCAGGACTGGCTGTCGGTCGGTGTCGGCTACAAGTACCAGATGAAGAACTCCAATGCGGACGCCAACGATTTTACCGACAACCAGGTTATGGCCACGCTTAAACTGAGCTATTGATGAGGAGGACTTAAACGATGAAGACAAGATCGAACATCATGAAAGGGGCGCTGCTCTCGGGACTGATCGGGCTCTTCCTTCTCTGTCCTCTGAGCGGGGCCTATGCCAGCATCGCCCGGGTGACGGCGTTCACCGGGGACGTGGTGATCCTGTCCGGGGCGAACACGATCAAATTGTCGAAGCTGGGACAGGCGGTCAACACCGGCGACAAGATCCAGACGAAACAGGGCACGGCACAGCTCGCCTTCACCGACGGCGCCGTGCTCAAGATCAACCCCCATACAACCACGATGGTCCAGGAGCGCATGGAGGAGAGAGGCGCCTGGATGTTCAAGTCGAAGAAGATGGCGCGCCGCATCACCGTCTTCGTCGGCAAGCTCTGGTTCAAGTCCGGCGTCTCCGACCGGAGCAACTACCTGCAGAGCCCGACGGCCGTCTGCGGTCTGCGCGGCTCCGACGGGGATTTCGGCTACGACAACCTGAACACCTACATCAACATGTACAGCGGCGAGGCGTCCATCACCGGCCGCGTCCTGCAGCAGTTCTTCCAAGACCCCGGCGTCACCGCGGCTCAGCGAAACGAAGTCTACCAGAAGCTGTCCCAGGCCTATGAGCAGACGCGCTCCGCCGAGGCCACGGGACAGGCCCTCAACATCAACGAGGCCCGCCTGGCGTCGTTGGACGTCGTGAAGACGGCGGCAACCGTGCTTTCGCAGAACCCCGACGCCAACGTGAAAAACGACGCGGCCCTGGCCACGAACGTCGCGAACGCCAACATCGCGGCAACTGCCGCCGCGGTAAACCTGGAGAAGAACAAAAACGTCGCGTCGGAAGCACAGGCCGCGGCACAGACGGCACCACCTGAACTGTCGGCAATGGCGCAAGCGGCGGCGAAAGCCGCGGCAGACGAGTTGGCGGCGGCACAGAAACAGGTCGAGGCGGCGGCCGCGGCAGCCGCCAAGGTCAACCAGGCCGCCAACGACGCCACGAAGACCAGTGCAGCCCTCCTTGCCCAGACGTCGAAATGGTCCAGCGAAGCGCAGGCAGCGTCATCGGCGACCAACGCGGCCATCAGCGCCGCCAAGGCGCAAAGGGACAAGGCAGCGGCCACGGGCTTGTCGGAGGAAGCCTTTAAGGACGCGGATAGGGCGGCGGCGGCGGCGGCCAGGGCTGCAGAACAGGCAGCGGCCGCGGCAGCCAGAGCTGAGGCCGCGGCGACGGCGGCGGCGGCGGCGGCGGCGGCCGAACAGGCCGCCCGGGATGCGGCCCGCGCGGAAGCAGAAGCGGCGGCCGCGGAGGAGGCCGCGGAAGATCTGGGCGTCACGACGACGATCGCCGCTCCGGAGCCGACAACGGTGGAACCGACTACAGAGGAGCCGGCAACGGAGGAACCGGCCGCGGAGGGACCGACAACCATCCCGACGACGATCCAGACCACGACCTCCACGTCGACGACGTCGACCGTCGAGGCGGCGAGCCCGTCGGGGACCTGATTCACGGGCCGAATGGAACCTTTGATCCACGGCGAACGTGGGCATTGACGTCTGAACGTTGAACCCATTTGCAGGGCGGGCCCCAGTGACGCCCTGCAACTTTTTTATGAGGCGGACGAAACGAGAACGATGGCAACAAAAGCGAGAAGCGCCTTCCGGCGCCTGCTCCCGTGGGGACTGGTTCTCCTCCTCGTCGCCTGCGCGGGGGCGGGCGACGTCGTCAAGGTGACCCAGGTCAGCGACGACCCCCTCAAGGGGCTCAAACAGGAAGACCGCGCCGAACTGGAGAAACTGAAGAAAAGCCTTTCGACCGGCAAGACGGGAGACGAACTGAGCGATCTTCTGCAGAAGACGCCCAGCTTCACCGTCTCGGAGTACCTCGCCCGACATCCCGACGTGCGCAGCCAGCTGGACTACAAGGTGGGGGGGTACGACATCCTCAACATCCTCGTCTATGAGGAGAAGGATCTTTCCCGAGAAGGCATCCCGGTCTCCGCCGACGGCTTCATCACCTTCCCCCTGATCGACCGCGTTCGCGTGGCGGACCTGACCCCGTCGGAGATCGAGAAACTCATCGCGACCAAGCTCGCCGAAGGCCAGTTTCTCCACAACGCGCATGTCTCGGTCATCGTCACCAAGTACGAGAGCCGCAAGTACTCCGTCCTGGGAGCCGTAAAGAACCCGGGACAACTCAGCCTCCAGGCCCATGACCGCGTGCTCGACGGGATCTCGCGCGCCGGCGGCATCGAGGTCGCGGAAGGCGAAAAGCAGGAGGCGATGATCATCCGGACCCAGAACCCCGGCACGCCTCAGGAGCAGAAGATCGTCGTCACGATCGACCTGCCCGGCCTTCTTAAAGGACGGGACCAGATCTCGAACATCCTCCTCGCCGATCTCGACGTGCTCTACATCCCGAAGGCGGACTACTTCTACATCATGGGCGAGGTCAAGTCCCCCGGCCAGTACGCCTTCAGCAAGAAGGACATGACGATCGTCGAGGCGATCAGCATGGCGGGCGGCTTCACGCCGATCGCCGCGAGCGGCAAGACCCGGATCGTCCGGATCGAGGGCGGCGCCGAGAAGATCTACCAGGTGAACGTCGACGCCATCACGAAGGGCGGCAAGATGATCCAGTCCGTCCCCATCAAACCCAACGACCTGATTGTCGTACCGGAGAGCTTCTTCTGATGCAGCTTGAAATGAAAGACGTCAACCCGCAGGACTACCTGCGCGTCGTGCTGAAGCACCGCTGGACGATCGCGACGGTGTTCGCCGTCGTCTTCGTCTCCGTGCTGATCTTCACCTTCACCGCCACGCCCATCTACATGGGAACGGCCCGGGTCATCATCGAAAAGGAAAACCCCAAGGTCGTCTCCATGCAGGAGGTCATGACGGTGGACTCCTCGGGCCTGGACTACTACCAGACCCAGTACAAGATCATCGAGTCCCGCACCGTCGCCCGGGAGGTCGTGCGGCGGCTCAAGCTCGACCGGCACGAGGAGTTCGTCCCGAAACCGAAGGAAGGCCTGTTCTACGACATCGTGTACTTCGTCCCGAACACGATCGGCTATATTCGTTCGCTCTTCAAGACGGATGAGCAGCAGGAGAAATCCGACTCCGCCATCGTGGATGCCTTCATCAGCCGGATCAAGGTCACGCCGATCCGCAACAGCCGCCTGGTGGATATCGGCTTCGAGGCCAAAAGCCCGTTCATGTCGGCGAAAATCGCCAATACCCTGGCCAAGTCCTACATCGACAACAACCTGGAGACCAAACTGCGGGCCACCCAGGACGCCGTGGCCTGGCTCGAAGGCCAGATCGTCACCGAGCGGAAAAAGGTGGAGGAGGCGGAACAGGCCCTCCTGCGCTACAAGGAGCAGAAGGGGATCGTGACGGACTTCTCCACGGACGTGGAGACGATCACCGCCCAGAAGCTCGCCGAGATCAACAAGCAGGTCGTCGAGGCCACCTCCCGCCGCGTGGAGGCGGAAACCCGCTACCGACAGGCGGCGGACATCCGCCACAGCCCGGAGAAGCTCGACTCCGTGCCGGACGTCATCCGGGACGAGCTCATCCGCGACATTAAGAAGCAGGAGGTGGAGATCCAGAAACGGATGTCCGAGCTATCGAAGAAGTACGGCGCGCGCCACCCCCAGATCCTGGCCCTCCAGGAGGAGCTCAACTCCCTGCAATCGCGCAAGGCCAACGAGATCGGCCGGATCGTCGACTCCCTCTACAACGAATACAAGGTCGCCCTGGCCAAGGAGCATTCCCTGAAGAACGCCCTGAACCAGCAGAAGGGCGAGAGCCTCGCCATGAACGTGAAGGCGATCGACTACAACGTGCTGAAGCGCCAGGCGGAAAGCAGCCGGGAGATGTACGACATCCTCGTCAAGCGCTTCAAGGAGACCTCCATCACCGAGGACATCAAGACCGGGAACATCCGTATCGTGGATCTGGCGGAGATCCCCAAGTCGCCCGTCAAGCCCAAGAAGGCCCAGAACCTGCTCCTGGGGCTGATCGTGGGGCTCGCCCTCGGCGTGGGGCTCGCGTTCTTCCTCGAATACCTGGACAACACGATCAAGGTCCCCGACGACATCAAGAACATCCTGAAGCTGCCGTATCTGGGGCCCGTTCCCGCCATTGCCGCCGCCGAGGGCGGCGCCGTCAACGGCGAGAGAAATCCGGCGGACGACCTCATCTCGCACCTCTCGCCCAAATCGACGGCCAGCGAGGCCTATCGGGGCATCCGAACGAGCATCCTCTTCTCGTCCGCGGAGCAGGCGCCGCAGGTCCTGATCATTTCGAGCTCGGGGCCGCGCGAAGGGAAGACGATCACCTCCGCCAACATCGCGATCACCATGGCCCAGGCCGGCAACCGCGTCGTTATCCTCGACTGCGACATGCGTCGGCCGCGCGTCCACAAGATCTTCTCCCTGTCAAGGGACCGCGGGATGTCGAACCTGCTGGTCGGCAACGACGAGCTGGACAACATCGTCATCCACACGGACATCCCCAATCTTGACGTTATCCCCTCCGGGCCGATTCCGCCCAATCCGTCGGAGGTCCTGAGTTCGCAGCGGATGGCGGATCTCATCGAGGTCCTGCGCGGGCGCTATGACCGGATCATCATCGATACGCCGCCCATCACGGCGGTGACGGATGCCGTCATCCTCTCCAAGGTTGTCGACGGCGTCGTCCTGATCGTGAGGGCGGGCGTGGCCCACCGCGAACTCGTCCGGAACGCCGTCGAACAGCTCCGGCAGGTCAACGCCCACATCCTGGGCGCGGTCCTGAACGGCGTGGACATGGGCCGCGACAGCTACTACTATTATCAGTACTACTATTACTACTACGGCGAGGACGGCGAGCGGAAGAAGAAGACGCGGTCGCGCAAGAAGATGCGAAGCCGCTACTACGGCGCGGACAAGGAAGGCCGGAAAAAGGAGGCGGACGGCGGCGACGCCTGAGCCGCGGGTAAGCGCCGCCACCCCGATTCCGGGGCGACGATGGGGGTGTGATCAAAAGCGGATTTTAAAGACCTGCCCCGGCTGTGCGCCCGGCGGCGTGGGGAATTATCCGGGGACAACGACGGCGCCTGAGCCATCAGGCGCCGTTTTCTTTCAGGGCTTGAGTTCGAAGGCGTTCCGGATCAGCTCTACCGTGCCGGCGCCGTCCGGCGACAGGCGGATGGCCGCGACGTCGAAGCGGGCGGGCCGGTCCTCCAGGCCGCGGCCGGCCAGGTAGTGCCGGGCCGTCCGGATCATCTTTTCCTGTTTCCTTCGGGTGACGGCCAGTTGCGGGTCTCCGTAGCGCGCCGAACGGCGGCTTTTCACCTCGACGAAACAGATCGCGGCCCCGTCTCGGGCGACGATGTCGATCTCTCCGAAGACACAGCGGTAGTTCCGCTCCAGGACGACATAGCCCATCCGCTCGAGGTAGGCCGCGGCGATCGTCTCGCCCCCCTTCCCCGTATCGATGCGCCGCCGGTCCTTCAGCCTTCCCTCCGGCCGGTCCTTTGGACGACCCCTTGGCTGTTCCTCCAGCCGGTCCTTCGGCCGACCCTCCGACGGGCTTTCCGGATCACCCCTGACCATTCCGCCCCCTTCCTCCTTTGCTGCAAAGCTACCACGATGCCTTTGGTGTTGACCATTTCCTGTAGAATGATTGCATCATGTCATTTCAAGGAGCGCCAGCGACGAGAAATCTTAAAGATTTCTCCCTTCGGTCGAAATGAAAAAGGCACCGTCGAAATCACAAAACAGTCTGTCGTGCCTCACCACGGAAGCACGGTTTGTTTGGTCGTTTTGCCCGCCTCCCTCTCCTTCAAGTGAAAGGATTTGCGGTGGATCTTGGACAGGCCGAAGGCGGCGATGGCCCGGCGGTGCTCGGCCGTGCCGTAGCCCTTATTCTTGAGAAAGTTGTACTGCGGGTACTGGCGGTGGTAGATCTCCATGATCCGGTCCCGGGAAACCTTGGCGACGATGGAGGCCGCCGCGATGGAGATGCTGAGGGCGTCGCCCTTGACGATGGTCTTCTGGGGCGTGTCGATCCGGATGGGGCAGTTGCCGTCCACGAGGATAAAATCGACGGCGCAGTCCAGGTCGAGGACCGCCTCGCGCATGGCCAGACGCGTGGCCTGGAGGATGTTCAGGGCGTCGATGACGTCCGGCTCGACAACCCCCAGGCCGACGGCCACGGCCGCCGACCGGATAACGTCATGGAGCGCCGACCGCCTCGCGGGGGAGAGTTGCTTGGAATCATTGATGTCGGGGTGATGGTAATCGCGGGGAAGGACAACGGCGGCGGCTACGACCGGCCCGGCCAGGGGCCCTCGTCCGGCCTCGTCGACGCCGGCAATGACCGTGTAACCCTCCCCGTAGGCAAGATTTTCAAAGTCATTCATCGCCAAGAGGCCTTTGCATCACGTCATTTCGAGGGAGTATCGCACCCCTCATGTGTCATTTCGAAGGAGCGCCAGCGACTGAGAAATCTTAAAGATTTCTCCCTTCGGTCGAAATGACAAAGGCACGATCGAAAGGACATGTGGGACGGTCGACATGACAAAACAGGCTGTGGCGCAAGCGAAACCGGCCTGATGGAATCCCGGGGTCTGGCTTCCGCCCCCGACATGCCGCGGCGGGGGCGGGCTTGAGCGGGAATCCGGCGCTTGCGAAAGCCTCACGGAATCCCGTCCGGGAGGATCGACGGGCATGGGCGCAAGGGGCGCCGGAGGGGCGCCCGTCAGGATTTTCCCACTTCCTTGATCCGGGCCTTCTTGCCGCGCAGGGCCCGCAGGTAGTACAGGCGGGAGCGGCGCACACGGCCCCGGTTGACCACCTCGATCCGGTCGATAACCGGGGAGTGGAGCGGGAAGGTCCGCTCCACGCCTACGCCGTAGGAAACCTTCCGCACGGTGAAGGTGGAGCGGTTCAGGCCGTTGCGCCGCCGGATAACGACGCCCTCGTAGGCCTGGATCCGCTGTTTCTGCCCTTCCACGATCCGGACATACACACGGACGGTGTCTCCGGATTTGAACACGGGGATATCCCCACGCATCTGTTCTTTTTCAAGCATTTCGATGATGTTCATCGCACCTTCCTCCTCTTCACAACCTCGCTTCGGATATCGGAAACAGGAGCATCGCCCCGTTTGCACTCATTTTTTGCCGCCCAACCTCCGTCTTTCCACCTGACGCAACGTGCGGGCATTCCGCAATCTCGATCCCGCCGGCGCGCCCCGGCGTTTTTCCTCAACCTAATCCCTCTTTTTTTCCAGCAGATCCGGGCGGCGCGCCAGGGTCCGCTTCAGGGCCTCCGTCCGCCGCCAGGCATCGATCTCGGCGTGGTTTCCCGACAGCAGGACCTCCGGCACCGGCCAGCCCCGGTACGTCGCGGGGCGGGTGTAGTGGGGATACTCCAGGATCCCCGTGGAAAACGAATCTTCCGCGGCCGAGGCGTCATTTCCGAGCACCCCGGGAATCAACCGTGAAACGGCGTCGACCACAACCATCGCCGCGAGTTCCCCACCCGTCAGTACGTAGTCGCCGATGGAGAGTTCGCGGTCGACCAGGTGCTCGCGCACCCGTTCGTCCACCCCTTCGTAATGACCGCACAGCAGCACCAGGCGCGGGTGGGACGCCAGTTCCTCCGCCCGCCGCTGGGAGAAGGACTCGCCCTGGGGACTCAACAGGATGACCAGCCCCTCCGAGCGGTCCGGCAGGATCGCCGCGAGCGCCCGGTCGATGGGCTCCACCTTCATGACCATCCCACCGCCCCCGCCGTACGGGGCGTCGTCGGTCATGCGGTGCCGGTCCGTCGCATAGTCCCGGATATCGTGGAGGCGGATGTCGACCCGGCCCTTGTCCCGCGCCTTCCCGATCAGGCTTTCGGCCAACGGAGAGGCGAACATCCCGGGAAAGACCGAGAGGATGTCGAAACGGATCATGTCCCCTCCTACAGCCCTTCCAGCAGGCGAACCACCATGACCTTCCGGGCGCAATCGACCTCGCGGACGACCTCGGCGATGGCCGGCAGGAGGATCTCCCGCTCCGGCCCGGTGCAGACGTACACGTCGTTGCTCCCCGTGGGGAAGATGGCGGTGATGCTGCCCAGTTCCTCGCCCGCCTCCGTCCGGACGGTCATGTCCAGAAGGTCGCGCCAGTAGTATTCGTCTGGCGCGAGCGGCGGCGCCTGGTCTTCCGGCAGCAGAAGGAATTGTCCCGCCAGCGCGCCGGCGGCGTCGCGGTCCGCCACCCCCTCGAGATCGAGGAATAACGCCCCGCCCCGTGATTCGAGCGCGCGGATCCGGTAGCTCCGGGCGGCCCCTTCCGGCCCGACAGCGATGAAAATCTCATCGAGGGACGAAAGCAGCCCCTCATCGTCGAGGAAATGGACGGCCTTCATGCGTCCCTGTACGCCGTGGGCCTTCACGATCCGGCCTATTTCAATGAACCGCATCTCTTTATTCGATTTATTCGATAATTTCGAGCACCGTCCGCTTGTGCAATTTCGTCGAGGCGGCGCTCAGGATGGTCCGCATGGCCTTGGCGGTCCGGCCCTGCTTGCCGATGACCTTGCCCAGGTCCTCCTTCGCTACCCTGAGTTCGATGACGGATGTCTGCTCGCCGACAACCTCGGAAACTTGAACCAGATCAGGTTGATCCACCAGCGCCTGAGCCATGTATCTGATCAATTCCTTCATCGCCTCCACCTCCACGGATTGTTGACGTTCATCCACTCGCTGTCGACGCCTGCGTTCATCGTTCGCGGAAACGGACTCGGCTCCGGGCGCACTCCGGGAAGGCTACACCTTCGCGGCGATCCCCTTTTTCTGCAGCAGCTGGGAGACCGTCAGGGTCGGCTTCGCCCCCTTGGCCAGCCATTCGGCGACGCGGCCTTCCGCGAGCGTAATGGCGGCCGGTTCCTGATTGGGGTCGTACGTCCCGACGATCTCCAGAAACTTCCCGTCCCGGGGGGATTCGGAATTCGCCACGACGATGCGATAGAAGGGTTTCCCCTTGGCGCCGATCCGCGTTAATCTGATTTTTGTTGCCATCCGTCTCTGTCCTAACCTCCTGAAGTGTTCTATGGCGATTCAAAACGAACGCGCTATCTAACACACTTTTTCCGGAATTAAAAGGGGAAATTACCACGCCGGAGGGCCTTCAGCCCCCCCTTCCCCGTCATCCGCTTCATCATCTTGCGCATCTCGATGTAGTTCTTGATCAGGCGGTTGACGTCCTGGACGGACGTGCCGCTGCCCCGGGCGATGCGCTTGCGCCGGGAGCCGTCGAGGAGCAGGTAGTTGAGGCGCTCGGCGCGGGTCATGGAGTCAATGATGGCCCCCACGCGGACCAGTTCCCGCTCGTCGGGGGTCACGTCCTTCAGGCCCTTGACCTTGCTCAGACCGGGGATCATCCCGAGGATGTCCGTGAGCGACCCCATCTTCTTGATCTGCCGGAGCTGGTCGCGGAAGTCCTCCAGGGTGAACTCGTTTTTGCGGATTTTCCGTTCGAGCTCGCGGGCCTCCTTTTCGTCCACCGTCGCCTGGGCCTTCTCCACCAGGGTGACGATGTCCCCCATCCCCAGGATGCGCGAGGCCATGCGGTCCGGGTGGAAGACCTCGAGGGCGTCGATCTTCTCGCCCACGCCGACGAACTTGATGGGCTTGCCGATGACGGCCTTGAGCGACAGCGCCGCGCCGCCCCGGGCGTCGCCGTCCATCTTCGTCATGATGACGCCGTCGATGCCGAGCAGTTCGTCGAAGGTCTTCGCGACGTTGACGGCTTCCTGACCCGTCATGGCGTCGGCGACGAAGAGGATCTCCGAGGGGGTGACGATCTCCCGGATCCGCTTCAGTTCGTCCATCATCGCCGCGTCGATGTGGAGGCGCCCCGCCGTATCGACGATGACCGCCTCGTAGCCCTGGCGGCGGGCCTCCTCGACGGCCTGCACGCAGATTCTCACCGGGTCGCGTTCTTCTCCGGCGGCGAAGATCCCGGCGCCGATCTTCTCTCCCATCACCCGGAGCTGCTCCATGGCGGCGGGCCGGTACACGTCCGCGGAGACCAGGTAGGTGCGCTTGCCCTGCGCGGCGAGCAGGCGCGCCAACTTCACGGCCGTCGTGGTCTTGCCGCAGCCCTGGAGGCCGACGAGCATGATCGGGGCGGGAATCCGGTTGCCGAAGCGGAGCTGGCTCGTACCGCCGCCCATGAGCTCGATCAATCGGTCGTGGACGATCTTGACGACCTGCTGGCCGGGGGTGATGCTGTCCACGACCTCCTGGCCGACGGCCCGCGCACGGACCTCCTCGATGAAATCCTTGACGACCTTGAAGTTGACATCCGCTTCGAGCAGGGCCATGCGGATCTCCTTCAGGGCGGACTGGATGTTCTCCTCGTCCAGCCGTCCGCGGCCCTTGAGCTTCTTGAAGATGCCGTCCAGTTTTTCCGAAAGACTCTCGAACATACCACCCCGTCAATTCTCGTTGTCCCGCCCCCGGCGGCGAACCCGGTATTCCCGAGCCCTCCCGGGGACGGCGACCCGCGTCTCTTATTTTTCCCGGCGGACGACGCCCTTGACGCCGGGGATCTTGGCCGACACGGCGTCGGCCGCCTTTTTCCCACTCTCGACGCTGTCGAACCCACTCAGGACCACGCGGTACCAAGTCCCCTTACCGGGCACCTCGACCGCCTCCACGCGGGGCAGGTACCCCAGGGCCGCCACCTTCTTGTTCAACTGCTCCGCCTTGGCCTTCTCCTGGTAGGAGACGAGCTGCACAAGGAACTTTTCCTTTCCCGCAACCGGCTTTTCCGCAAGCCCCGCCGGTGCCGGTTTGCCCGCACCGGGAACGGCCGCCGCGGCCGGCGGCTGCGTTTGGCCCGCCGTCGCGGGGGCCTTGGCGGTGGGAGTCGCGGGCAATCGGGCCGCGGGAAGGGAAGCCGACGGCGCCGACGGTGCGTCCTTGGCCGATGGCCTCGGGGCGACGGGACGCTGGAGGATGATGTCGCCCTCCTTTTTCTTGCTCAGGGTATCGTAAAACGTCAGATCGAATTCGTCCTCTTCCGGGGGGGCGGTCTCCTTCTTCGCCTCGCCGAGAACGACCGGCGCCGCCGGCGCCTTCCATCCCATCCATTCCCCCAGGACGCCGGGAAGATAGCCGGCGATGGCCGCGGGATAGGTATCGATGTTCTTCCCGACCGTCACCCCGAAGAGGAAGGTTGCGAATAGCCCGGCCGCCATGCCGAAAACCAGGAGCGAGATCCCCGTCTTCCCCAGTTTGACTTCAAATTGCTTCCGGTTTTTCGCGACCATGCGCCACCGCCGTTCGGAAACAATCAGGCACGGGGCCCCGCCTTTCATGGAAAACAGGGTGCAATCCCCGCCCTGCTCTACATGCGCTCCGGCGCCGATACCCCCAGGAGCCCCAGGACGTTCGCCAGGACGGTTTGGACCGCCCGGACGAGAAAGAGGCGCGCCCCAGTGAGGTCCCCGTCCTCGGAGACCACCTTGTTCTTGTTGTAGTAGCTGTGAAACAGGCCCGCCAGCTCGTTGAGATAGAAGGTCAGGCGGTGGGGTTCCAGGTTCCGCGCCGCCCCCTCGATCACCTCCGGCAGGCGGATCAGGGTCTTGATCAGGGCCGCCTCCTCCGGGAGCGTCAGGCGCTCCAGGGCCGCCTGTCCATAGGCCGGCACGGCCACGCCTTTTTCGGCGGCCGTCTTCAGGATGCCGCAGATCCGCGCGTGGGCGTACTGGACGTAATAGACCGGGTTGTCGTTCGACTGGCGCTTCGCCACCTCGAGGTCGAAGTCCAGGTGGCTGTCGGAGCGCCGCATGAGGAAGTTGTACCGCGCCGCGTCCCGTCCGACCTCGTCGACCACCTGACGCAGGGTGACGAACTCGCCCGAGCGGGTGGACATGGCCACGGGCTTGCCGTCCCTGAGGAGGTTGACGAGCTGGACGAGGATGACCCGCAGGGCCTCCTTCGGATACCCCAGGGCCTGGACGCCCGCGTGCATGCGGGGGATATAGCCGTGGTGGTCCGCGCCCCAGACGTCGATCACGGTGTCGAAACCACGCTCGAACTTGTTTTTGTGGTAGGCGATGTCGGCGGCGAAGTACGTGGGCTCCCCGTTCTGGCGGATGACGACCCGGTCCTTCTCGTCGCCGAAGGCCGTCGTCCTGAACCACAGGGTGCCGTCCTCGCGGTAGATGAAGCCCTGGGCCTCGAGCGCCGCCAGAAGCCTGGCCACGCCGTCGTTCTCGTAGAGGGTCCGCTCGCTGAAATAGCGGTCGAAAATCACTCCGAAGGCCTTTAGGTCCTCCTTGATCCCGTCGAGGATGACCCCGCCGGCATGGTCCGTCAGGCGGGGGATGGCCTCCCCTTCCGCCTCGTCGAGACAGCGCCGGTCCTCCCGCGCGAGGACCTCCCGCGCCAGTTCCCGGATGTACTCGCCCTGGTAGCCGTTTTCCGGAAACGGCGCGCCGCCGCCGGCCAGCTCCCGGCAGCGGGCGAGGACCGACCGGCCCAGGTTGTGCATCTGGTTGCCCGCGTCGTTGATGTAGTATTCCCGCTCGACCGCATAGCCGCAGGCGGCGAGGATCGCGGCGACGGCGTCGCCCACCACCGCCCCCCGGGCGTGACCGATGTGCAGGGGGCCCGTGGGGTTGGCGCTGACGAACTCCACCTGGACTCGCCTTCCGGCACCGAAGTCGAGCCGGCCGTAGCCCGCGCCCTCGCGCTCCACGGCCTCCAGGAGCGTCGCCCAGAACCCCTCGCGGATGAAGAAATTGATGAAGCCGGGGCCTGCGATTTCCGTCCGGGCGACAACACCCCCGGGATCGGCCAGCTCCGCGATCAAGGCCTCGGCGATCCGCCGCGGGTTCATCTTCAGGCGCGAGGCCAGCATCATCGCCGCGTTCGTGGCGTAATCGCCGTGCGCGGCGTCCTTCGTGAGTTCGATCTCCACCGCGGGGAGTTCCGCCGCCGCGAGCGTGCCCTTCTCCATGCACGCCGCGAGGGCCTCCCCGACCATCCGTTCCAGCCGTTTCTTCATATCCTTAAGCTCTTACCGGTTTGCTCCACGGTCCCGTGGCCCCGGGTCTGCCGAAGGGGGCCGGCCGCGACCCGCCTCGCCCCGTTTCGATCAAAAAAAAGTGACAAGTAACCCTCCAATCCCGGCTGTTACTTGTCACCTCGCTGTCTTACGGTGCTGAGGGCGGACGGGCTATCCCTCACGTTCCTTTTTCACCGCCTCTTCGATATCCTTGTCCTTGATGGCAAGGTCCCGGGAGTAATCGGCGCAGTGGACCTGCCCGGTCGCATCCGTGGACACGCTGAATTTTTTCTGACAGGTCCCTCTCCAGGCGCAGATGGCGCAGTACCTTCGATCCATGGCCATGATGCAATACCCCCTTCTTGAATATTCCCCCGACGGGCGGCGCAACCCTAATACGAATGCCCCTTTCAAGTCAAGGATTTTTGCACGCAGGGGCGCTTCTCCGGGGCCTCTCGCCGCGTCCGCAAACGCGCCGATAAACCGTTGAAAAACGGTTTGACATTCGGGGAGGGTTTTCTTTAAGATGCCGGTAAAGTCCTCATTCAAAAAGGAAGGCCCGCCATGAGAAAATATCTCCTCTGGATGTCCGTCGTCATTTCGGTCCTGTTCCTCCCCGTCGTCACCGACGCCGCCTGCCTGATCCGTCTCGAGAGCGGCGGCCGGATCTGGACGCCCCACTGCTGGGAGGAAGGTGGGGAGCTGAAGTTCTGCGTGGGCGAGGGTGTTGCGGGAGTCGAGAAAAACATGGTGCGTCACATCGAAAAAACCGCCATGACCTCGGGCGTCGTCTATGAAGCGCCGTCACCGGCGCGGGCCCCCGCCGATACCGCGGAGAAGGCCGAAAAAAGCCCCTCGTCTCCGGCCAACGTTGAGAGCGGCGCAGCGCTCCCAAAACCTCCGGCAAAGCAAGTCGATGTGAAGGCCTACCAGGACCGGATGGCCAAGCTCAAGACGGACCTGAACCGAACGCTCGCGCGGATGAAGAAGGCCACTGCAAATAACGATCCTGGCGACAAGGAGGAGGCCACGGCGGAAAACCGCCGGATCTCCGATGAAATGTACCGTCTGACCGATGAACTGAAGGAAGGCAACAACGGCGTTCTGCCCGCCGACTGGTGGGAAGGCATCGGGAAGGAAGAGCCGGCGGAACCGTAAAACTGGGCAGACGGGCCGTATCCGCCCCTTTAGAAGACATCCCGCCAGGCCGTCCGCTGGAGCGTGGTAATCGAATTGATGTTCTGCAGGTTGCTCAGGGCCGAAGAACTGTAAAACAGGTTGATGCTGCCGGTCAGGTCGATCAGCTTGCTCTCGTGGCCGATCGTGATCATGCTCCCGAAGATATTGCCGGTCCCGGCGCCGAAGACCCGGCCGGTCCCCCTCAGGATGACCAGCCCTTCGAACTCGAAATTGCCGACGATGTTGAGCTCACCCCCGTTGTCGACGATGATGATGCCCGCACCGTTCCCGGTGCCGTTTAACGTGGCTCCGTTGGGAATGACCGTGATGGCCGGAATGTCCCGCGTGCCCAGCGTGGTCTGATACAGGTTGTTCGTCAGGACATTGTTGACGAAATTGTTGTACTCCGTCTCCCGGCTGGGCCCCAGGGTCTGCGTGGGGCTCCCGCCCAGGTGGGCGGAAACATTTCCCGTTACGGTCGGGGTCATGACGGTGTAGAGGCCCGGCTTGGCCGGCAGCGAACTGTCCGCCGTCGTGTCGCAGGCGCTGCCGTTGCAATTCGGATCGGCCGGCACCGGGTAATCATGGCCGTCGACCGCGTAGCCCCCGCCCCCGCCTTTCTTGAAGTCGACCGCCGGCCCGCCGCCGTACATGGCGACCGCGCCGTCCGCGCTCGTGGTGGACGGGGGAATCTTCCGGATGCGGGCCTCGATCGTCTTCGAGGTGTTGTTGGTCCCGATGCCGGTCATCTGGAACCGGTACCGGTAGGGCGCCACATAGTGGAGCGTCACCGCGGGGTTGAAGCTGAAGCCAGCCGGACAGGTTACGGTAACCGTCGTGGGGGACCCGGCCGTGGGATAGACGACCGGATTGTTCCGCAGGTAATAAATGACCTGCTCCACCCCCGCCTCGGCCTCGTAAAAGGCCTGGGTGCCGGCCTTGTAGTTCGCGCTGATCTTCATGTCCGTCGTGCTCATGATCACAGCCGTCGAACCGAGCAGCACCAGGACAGCCGTCAGGAGCAGGACGACCACGAGGACCATGCCCCGTTCGTCGGAATGCCGAACTTCCTTGCGGGGTTCGATGAGCTGCGCCATGCTGACACCTCCCCTGCCTTTCAGATGGCAAGATTTCTGGCCGTCACGACGGACGTCAGCGTGTACGTCCGGTAACCTCCATTGGTGGCATAGGCCGGATCGGGCTTGGCCGTCCTGCCGGTGATCGTGATTCTAATCGCGCGGACATCCGCGGCATTGGCCGTGACGGCCCCGGTTGCGTCCAAGTAGGCGAACGTGAAGGCCTGGACGTTTTCGACAAAGGGCTGGGCGCCGCCGCCGGTGTTTCGCGTAATCCGGTTGTTATCGAACATGTAAACGATGTTCTCGTTCGATCCGCCGATGGCCCCGTTGCCGTCCAGGTCCGCCCGGATCTCGAGTTGCGTGTCGCTGAAGACCACCCCGACGAAGTCATTATCCGTATTCGTATCGGAATTCACCCCGGACGGATCGTACCGCGCCATTCGGATCTCCCGGGTCATCATGTCCATGCCCGCCCTGACGCTCTGCTGCATGGCCACGATCTCCTCCTGGTTCCCGAAGGTCTTGTACTGGATGGTGAAGACGCTGTAGGCGGCGCCCAGGACCACGAGGCCGATCGCCAAGGCGATCATCATCTCGATCAGGGTGAACCCGCGCACGTCTTCCCCCGCTCCGGGCTTCCCACGGGAGACGATCTTCGCCAATCGACGTCCGATGGTGCTTCGAGAGCGCAAGGCAAGACTCCTACTCACTGACGATGCTCCTGAGAACCACGTTATGTCCTGTTCCCTGCCAGTTCCACGCCACTGTGACGACCACGGTTTTCATCAATGGCTTGTTTGTAGTGCTATATGGGGTAGTTGGGTTATATGGTGGACCGTCTGTAACGGCCCAGGTGCGTGTAAAGATGGATTCCGGCGTATCCGTCGCAGTCGCCGCCAGATTGTCATAGGCGGTGTTTTTCAACTCCTCCATCTTGTCGGCGGCCAGCGTCGTCGCCGTTGTCATGGTCTTGCTGAAGGAATTCCCCTTGATGACCATGACGGTCACGGAAATGACCCCCAGCATGGCGACCACGAGGAGGAAGATCGCGATCATGATCTCGATCAGTGTAAAACCCTTACTTTTACGCAATCGGGAGGTCGTCATCGCCTTTTTCATCCTCTTTGCCGCGCCTATCGTTTCCCCTAATCGGAAATCGCCACCCGTCCGGAAATCGCTACGGCGATATTCTTAAAACCGGCTGGATTCGTCACCTTGATCGTTCCGTACGCGTCCGCGGCGCCCCTGGGATTGAAAATCGGATCGTTCGTTGTACTCAAGGCGACATCGTAATAATCTTGATGGATATCCTTCGATATGTTGACGCCTTCATTGTCGCCAACCGTCCCATCGTGGTTGGCATCACTCCAAATCTTATAGGTATGGCCACCGTTTTCGACATGGAACTTGACCTTCTGATTCTGATTGACCGCCATCATTCTCGCATTCATGAGATCGGACATGACCTGCCTCGCCGCCCCCTTCAGACGACTCCGGACCATGAAGCTCTGATAACTGGGAACGGCGATGGCCGTCAGGATGGCGATGAGCGCGATCACGACGATGAGTTCAATGAGCGAAAAACCCCGGGCTGTTTTCTTGAATCTGGTCACGGTTCCCTCTTTTCGGACAGGCGCGTGAACACAGCATGGGCACGCCCCTAGACTTTATAATACGGGCGAAGTTATTCGATTGTCAACAGGAATTCACGCCCGATAGGCCCCTTTGAGTGGCCGAGGTCACCCCGGCAACGTGACCGACTTCACACAAGGGTTCAGAGGTTCCTCGGAACGACGCCGGCCGTCAGGGTATAGCGGCGGTAATGGTCATTGTTCACCGGATCCGTGTAGGCGGGATCCTGCTTGGCCGTCCTGGCCGTCACCTGGATCTGCACCTGGGCAATGGACGGAATCTGGGCCGATGTCGGATTCGCCACAACGGTCCCGTCAGCCAGGGTATAGGTGAAATTCAGGGCCTCGATGCCCTCGACAATCGGCTGCCACGATTTCGTCCCGTCCGCCGCGATGCTGTAGCGCTCAAGGACGCCGCCGCTGACGCGAAAGGCGATCTGCTCCCGGTCGTTCGCATCCAGGGTCCCGTCACCGTCCTCGTCACAGGTAAAGGCCACGCTGCCCTGGTTCGTGGCCCGGCCTTCGCTGGCGGAGAGCTGAAAGCCAAATGTACCGGTTACCCGCTGCGGATTGAAACCCGCCATCCGGATATCCCGGCTGATGATGTCGATGGCCGCCCGCGCGTTCTGCTGAATGTCCACGACCTGTTCCTGGTTCCCGAGCTCCCGGTTCTGGAGGGTGAAGACGCCGTACATGGCGCCGAGGACGACGAGGCCGAGGACCATGGCGATCATGAGTTCGACGAGCGTGAAGCCGCCCCTGCCCGGCCCTTGGGCGCCCAGACGGACTCCCGTCCCGGTCTTCGTCGGACAGTCCCTGTCGTCCCCATGATCCAGCGTGAAGCGCACTGTTTGATCCTCTCCTCGCCCGATCGCCCGAGGCGACCGGACCGCTGGCGTCATCCTCACTCGATCGCCACCCTCCCGGAAGTGTTGACCGACACCGTCTTCGTCCGGCCCAGCGTCGAGCTGGCCAAGGCAATGGCTATCCCGACTGTGTTGCTCAGTCGCCCGGACGAAACGAACGTCGGACTGGTAGCGGCCGCAACGGTCACATCGTGATAATCGAAACCGGTCTGAATATTTCTGGACAGCGCCGCCGACGTCGCGTCGTAAGTATAGGTGGCGGCAGCCGATGTCGGAAAGCTCACCTGAACGTTTCGGTTCTGCGTTACAGCAAGCATCCTGGCGTTCATGAGGTCGGACATAACCAGCCTTGCCGCCCCGTTCAGCCGCCGCTGCGCCATGTAGGTTTGCAGGGAGGGCACGGCAAGGGTCGAAAGAATGGCCATGATGGCGACGACGATGATCAGCTCAACCAGACTGAAACCGCCCCGGTGAATCTTCCTCCGCATGATTCCTCTTCGACAGGCCGCCGACGCTTCATGGCCGGGAGAATCCCCACGGCGAACGGTCCGGCATTCCCGACTTTTTTATCAAACCCACGCGATTGCTGGCAGCGGTCATTAAACCACAGGCGAAATTGAATGAAAAGGAGAATTTCAGAAGAATCGACGGGCAAATTTTCTTGACGCGTCCCGCAAGCCGGGGGTATTGAAAAATCGGGGGGTACGATATGAAGCGAATACGACGTTTTCTCTTGATCCTGGTCTTTCTTGTTCCGTCCGTCACGCAAGCGGCATCGGTCATCTATCTCAAAAACGGCGGCCGCCTGACCACCCCGGTCTGGTGCCGCGAGGGGGACATGATCGTGCTTCAGACCGCCGCCGGCCTCATGAGCATCGAGAGCCGCGAGGTGCTGAAGATCGTGTCCGACGATGCCGACGCGGTGGCGGCCCCGGCGCCGGCCGGACCGGCGGCCGCGGAGCGTGCCGGGAAAGACGCGCTTCCGCCTCCGGCCGCACAGGCGGGCGCGGCATCCCCGGCCGTCGCGCCGCCGCCCCTCCCCCCGCCGGTCGCGGAAAAGGTTGACCTCAACGCCTACAAGGCGAGGAAGATCGAGCTTCAGGGAGAACTGGATGTGGTGCTGGCCAAGATGCGCGAATTCGCGCGCCTGCAGGACGAGCCCGCCAAGGAACAGGCCCGCCGGGAGATGCGGGAGATTTCGGCCCGGATCTACGAACTGACCGACGAGGTCAAACGCCTCAACAACGGCGTCCTTCCCCCCGATTGGTGGAAATAGCAGGTCCTTACCGCACGTCCTTCCAGCTCAGGACGTCGAGCGGGCGGTTTGCGGTCTGGGCCGCGACGGCCGTGCTGCAGTAGATGATGTTGGCGTTCCCCCCGACCAGGTCCGCGTCGGTCGACCCCCCGCTGGCCAGCGCCCCGGTCACGTTCTTGTTTCCCCCCCCGGTGAAGGTCACCGATCCCGATACGAGCACGATGCCGTTCCAGGAAAAGTCGCCGTGCAAGATGGCGTCGCCCTCGATCAGCAACAGCCCGCACCCCGTGCTCCCCCCCGTCAGACTGATGTCCGTGGGAACCCCCGCCGTCGTCTTGGTATTGTAGTAGACGAGGTTGCGCACGCTGCATGTCGAAGGATCCGTGGCGTCTTCGTCCGCCCCCCACACGGGCGTCCCCCAATTCATCCCGGTGTGGGTGGCGCCCTCCACGTGGTACGTGAAGTTCGCCTCCGTTTTGTAGGTGTCGATCAGCGCCTGGACATTCAGCGGCGTGTCGGTGTGGACAATCGGGGTTGAGCCGCTGATCGTCGGGTTGCCGTTCGTTGTCACCGTCGAGACCGCCTGGCCGGTCACGATGCCGGGCTTGTCGGCGCCGCCGCAGGTATCGTTGCCGATGACGCTGGTGCTGGATCCCTGAATGGTGGTCGCCGCGTTGACGGTCAGGGCGGCCGGCACGGCGATCGGCGGCTTGCGCGCCGCCTCGACCTCGATCGTCCGGTTGGAACCGCTGGAAAGGCCGTAACTGGAGATGAGGTAAATCTGGCTGCCGGTGGTCGTGTTGCGTTCGTAGTCGCCGTCCCCGTCGGCATCCCCCCAATAGAGCAGATTCCCCGCACTGTCCGTCTGATGACGGATCCGGACCGTGTAGTCGAGGACCGACTGCAGGCTGGAAAAGAGGGAATGCAGGGCATTCGTGGGGTCATAGCCCCTGCCCTGGGCCTTCACCTCCGTGCCGATGAAGGCCGACCACCCGGCGCTGGTCGGGTGTGCGTCGGTGATCGGGTTCGCCGAATCCGCCCGGAGCCGTGACAGCGCCTCGTTCACCCCCGCCTCGGCGGAGAACAGGGCCTTCTGCGTCGAGCCATAGTTCCCCGCGATCTGCACGTCGGTCGAAACCATCATCAGCGTCGAAAAGCCGACGATGACGATAACCGCCACGATGAGGATGGCCACCACGACGGTCATGCCCCGTTCGTTCCCGCAAATCCCCCGGTGTCTTTTACGCATGCTTCGGTTCATGTCCATAATTGCCCGACGTTTCCTCGCGCGGGAGGTCTCGATGGGAGACTTCGTGCACCTCCCTGAAAAAGCTTGCTATCCGAAAGATTTACGGCCGGATTTTACCGTTTTGTTTCGTCTTTGTCCACATCGGAATATTTCATGTCCCCGATCGAGGGGCGCGCCGACAAGGCGGTGTCCGTCAGAACGGGGACGGGATCAAAAGAGCCGATGAAACATCAGAAAGTTGAAGAACGCCGCGCCGAAGAAGAGGTAGGCGACGGCGGCCAGGGAGAGGAAGGGCCCGAAGGGCACGGCGTACTTCGTGTCCGCCCCCTTGGCGACCATCAGCGCGATGCCGACGGCGGCGCCGGTCAGCGAGCTGACGAGCAGGATGAAGATCAGGGATTTCCAGCCGAGGAAGGCCCCGATCATCGCCAGGAGTTTGATGTCGCCGCCCCCCATCCCCTCGCGCTTCGTGGCCAGTTCGTAGCCGACCGCGATGGCGTAGAGGACCCCGCCGCCCAGCAGGACCCCCAGGAGGGCTTCCAGCCACGGGAGGCGCATGGCGAAGACGGCCAGGAGAAACCCGATGGGGATCCCCGGCAGGGAGATGACGTCGGGGATGATCTGATGATCGATGTCGATGAAGGTGATGACGATGAGCGCCGCCGTGAAGGCGAAGGCGGCGAAGTAGGCCGCGCCGAGGCCGTACTTCCAGAAGAGGAGTAGGGCCAGCAGGGCGGTGAGGCCCTCGACGGCCGGGTAGCGCCAGGAGATGGCGGCGGCACAGGCGCGGCAGCGTCCCCTGAGGATGAGGAAGCTCAGGATGGGGAGGTTGTCGTACCAGCGGATCGGCGTGAGGCATTGCGGGCAGCGGGAACCCGGGCGGACGATGGACTGCTCCGCCGGCAGCCGGTAGATACAGACGTTGAGGAAGCTCCCGACGGCGGCGCCGAAGACACAGACCAGAACCTCTACGAACAGCGCCGTCACGGCCCTCTCCTCCCCCCGGCCCGCAAACCCCTCAAATGGGGGCTCTCCTCATGTCCCGGGCAGGCGTGAATCGGGCGGCGGCAGAAAAACCCGGAGTCCCGTTTCCGCGGGATCGATAATGCTCTTCTCTCAGCCATCCTTGCGGTTCCAGTCGTAGGGGATGTCGTTGACGTGGGGATCGACGCGGAACTCGTCCGGCTCCTCGTAGCGGTAGACCTCCGTCGGCGTGTTGACGACGATGGCCTCGTCCGACGAGACGCACTTGAAGCCGTGATAGACGTAAGGCGGGATGTGGACGAGGACGGGGTTGTGCTCTCCGGCGAAAAAGACGTTGATCTCCCCCCGGGTTGGGGAGTCCGCGCGGCCGTCGTACAGGACGATCTTCATCATTCCCTTGACGACGGCCATGTTGTCGGACTGTTTCTTGTGGTAGTGCCAGCCCTTGACCACGCCGGGGTAGGCCGTGGTCATGTAGACCTGGCCGAAGCCCTCGAAGAACGCGTCGTCGGCGCGCAGGATCTCCATGAGGCGTCCCCGCTCGTCGGGAATCACCTTCAGCTTTTTGACGTGCACACCCTCGATCATAAATCCCTCCCGGACCCGGCCGAAGGCGCCAGGGCAGCCCCCATCATCGCGTTTCTCCGATGCGGGCATGAATTGCGATCGGACGGCCTGTCTGTATCCCATCTCGCCGCTCAGCGCAACAGGAAATGACGCGTGCGCCCGCCGCCGCCGCCCTTGTCCCGGTTATTTTCCCTTTCGAAATATCACCGGAACCATGGTATGAGTGTCCATCCATCCCGATTCCGAAGGCGTGCACGGGAAATGTTTCGGAGCGGGCGGCCCCGGGATGAAAAATGAAGCGGAGAGGGAGACGGTCTCGTGAAAGCGGACGAATTCTACATGCGGCGCGCCCTGCGCCTGGCCCGGAAGGGCGAGTGCCGGGTCAGCCCCAACCCGATGGTGGGGGCGGTCATCGTGAAGGACGGCCGGATCATCGGTGAGGGCTTCCACGCCTGCTGCGGAGAGAACCACGCGGAGGTCAACGCGATCGAATGCGCCATCGAGGACCCGGCCGGCTCGCAGTTTTACGTCACCCTCGAGCCCTGCTGCCACCAGGGCCGGACGCCGCCCTGCGTCGAGCGGCTGATCGCCCTCCGGCCGGCGCGGGTGATCGTCGGCACGATCGACCCCAACCCCCTCGTCTCCGGACGGGGAATCGCGGCCCTCGAGGCCCACGGGATCGAGACGACAGTCGGCGTCCTCGCGGACGCGTGCGCTGCACTCAATGAGCGCTTCTTCAAGTTCATCCAAACCGGCCGGCCGTTCGTCACCCTGAAGTTCGCCCAGACCCTGGACGGGCGGATCGCCACCCGGACCGGCCACTCCCGATGGATCAGCTCTCACCCCTCCCTGCGCTTCGCCCACGAACTGCGGAGCACCCACGACGCGATCCTGGTGGGCGTCGGCACCGTGATCAACGACGATCCTGAGCTGACCGTCCGCCACGTCCGGGGGCGCAATCCCCTGCGCGTGATCCTGGATTCGACCCTGCGGGTGCCTCCGTCGTCCCGCGTCCTGTCCGCCCGGGACGACGCCCGGACGCTGATCGCGACAGTCGGAAACGCCGACCCGGAAAAGCGGCGGCGCCTGGAGCGCGCGGGCGTCGAGGTTCTGACGGTGCCGCCGGACGGGGCGGGCCGCGTGAGCCTTCCGCACCTCCTGGGCCTGCTCGGAGAGCGCCGGATTTCGTCGGTCCTGATCGAGGGGGGAGCCGAGGTCATCACCCGGGTGCTCGCGGCGCGGCTGGCCGACCGGCTCGTCGTTGTGGTCGCCCCGAAGATCATCGGCCGCGGTACGGAGGCGGTCGGCGATCTGGGACACGACCGGATGGAACAGGCCCTGCCGCTGACCCTCCGCCGCCTGCGGCGCCGGGGGCGGGACACCGTCTTCGAGTTCACCGTTGAAAAAAATCCGCAACCGGTATAAACCTTAATCGGCCGCCCGCCCGAAATTCCCCGTGGCCGGAAAGCAGGTTTACCATCGTGCCCTGGTACGCCCTCCATACGCGCAGCCGCCACGAAGACCGCGTGCATCTCGGTCTGTCCCAAAAGGGGTTCAACGCCTTTCTCCCCAAAATCGAGGTGTGGAGCCGGCGCAAAGATCGCCGGAAAAAAATCCGGCTTCCCATGTTTCCCGGGTATCTCTTCATCGAACTGACGTCACTGGACAACCAGACGAAGCTCAACGTCCTGAAGACCTTCGGCGTCGTCGCCCTGCTCGGCGCCCCCCATCACCCCGACCCGATCCCGGTCCCCGACGAGAAGATCGACGCCATTCAGCGCATCGTCGCTTCCCGCGTGGAGGTGCAGCATTTTCAGTACCCCAAGGTCGGCGAGCCGGCCCGCATCACCGACGGCCCCTTCGCCGGGATCGAGGGCGTCGTTCTCAAGACGGATTTCGAGAAGGAGGTTTTCGTGGTCTCCATCGAGCTCCTGCGGCGATCCGTCGCCATCCGTCTCGAGGGCTTCCAGATCGCCCGCCTGTGATGCGTCAAAGCGCCCCCAATGTCACCCTGAGACTGTCGAAGGGTGACCGCAGCCTGGCTTCAATCTTCGCGCTTGACTTTGCGGATGAGTTGCGCGATAAGCGCAGGCTTTAGTTGATCTTTGCTGCCGCCCGTGTTATGGAATCGCCGTCGCGGCAGCGACCGTGAATGAAGGAACCGCATCGAGGAGCGACCGTGCCGAAGGGAAAGATCACCATTGATAAGGAGTTGTGCAAGGAGTGCCATCTGTGCGTCTTTGCATGCAAACACTCAAATATCATCGCCGGGAAGGAATACAACTCCAAGGGCTACCGGCCCGTCTGCTTCCAGGACGACGGCAAGTGCACGGGATGCGCCCTGTGCGCCATCACCTGTCCGGAAATCGCCATCGAGGTCTACCGTGAATAGCAAGGTATTGATGCAGGGAAATAGAATCATCGGCGAGGCCGCGATCCGGGCCGGATGCCGGTTTTACGCGGGCTACCCGATCACGCCGCAGAACGAGATCCCCGAATACATGGCGGAGAACCTCCGCAAGGTGGAGGGGGGCGTTTTCATCCAGTCGGAGAGTGAAATCGCGGCCATCAACATGGTGGCCGGCGCCGCCAGCGCGGGGGCGCGGGCCATGACCTCCTCCTCCGGCCCCGGGATCTCCCTCAAGCAGGAGGGCATCTCGTCCATGGCCGCCCAGGAGCTGCCCGGCGTCATCGTCAACATGATGCGCGGCGGACCGGGCCTTGGGAACATCCGCCCCTCCCAGGGCGACTATTTCCAGGCCACGCGGGGCGGCGGTCACGGGGACTACCGGACGATCGTGCTGGCGCCGGGGACCTGCCAGGAGTTGGCGGATCTCACGATGGACGCCTTCGATCTCGCCGACCGCTATCGCATCCCCGTGGTCCTGCTCGCCGACGGCATGATCGGCCAGATGATGGAGCCGGTGGTCTTCAAGGAACCCAAGCCCCGGCAGTACAGCGCGGATTACGTCCTGAAGGGCGCGGGCACGGGCAAGGCCAAGACCATCAAGGGCCTGATCCTCGACCCCCTCGACATGGAGGAGCACAACTGGAAGCTCGACCGGAAATACCGGGTGATCGCGGCCAAGGAAACCCGCTGCGAGATCTTCAACACGGATGAAGCCGACATCGTCGTCGTGGCGTACGGCACCGCGGCGCGCGTCGCCAAAGGGGCCATCAAGCGCCTGGGCGACCACGGGATCAAGGCCGGCCTCTTCCGCCCGATCAGCCTCTGGCCATTCCCCACCGAGGAGCTGAGGCGGCTGGCGGGCACCCGGAAGGAATTTTTCGTCTTCGAGATGAGCACGGGACAGATGCTGGAGGACGTCCGCCTGGCCCTGCAGGGATACGCGGACATCGCCTTCCACGGCCGTCCGGGCGGCGTGGTCCCCACTCCGGTGGAACTGGCCAACGTGATCGTCCGTCAATACCGGCGCGACCGGTAAGGGAACTTCGAGAGAAAAGGACCGCAATGAAAAAGGTTTTCAGCAGACCGGAATCGTTGAGAAAGAAATTCGTCTTTCACTATTGCCCGGGGTGCGGCCACAGCATCGCCCACCGGGTCATCGCCGAGATCATCGACGAGCTGGGCGTCCGCGGCACCACCATCGGCGTGCCGCCGGCGGGCTGCGCCGTGCTCGCCTACAACTACTTCGACGTGGACATGATCGAGGCCATGCACGGTCGGGGACCGGCCGTGGCGACGGGCATCAAGCGCGTCCGTCCGGAGTGCCTCGTCTTCTCGTACCAGGGGGACGGCGATCTCGCGGCCATCGGCATCGCGGAGACGTTCCACGCCGCCAACCGGGGCGAGAACTTCACGATCATCTTCATGAACAACGCCGTCTACGGGATGACGGGCGGCCAGATGGCCCCCACCACCCTCCTCGATCAGAAATCGACGACCTCGCCCCCGGGACGCAACGCCGTCCTGGACGGCTACCCCGTCCGGATCAGCGAGATCCTGGCCATGCTGCCCGGCACGGCCTACATCGAGCGCTGCACCGTGAACTCGCCGGCCAACATCGTCAAGACCAAGCGCGCCATCAAGAAGGCCTTCCAGTACCAGTTGGACGGCCGGGGCTTCTCGCTGATCGAGATCCTCTCGCCCTGTCCGACGAACTGGAAGATGTCTCCCATCGACGCCTGCCGCTGGATCGACGACGTCATGAGCAAGCAGTTCCCGATCGGGGTCATCAAGGATGAGCCGGCGAAAGCGGCCGGAAAGGAGGGCGCGGGCCATGATCGTTAAGACCATCTTTTCCGGATTCGGCGGCCAGGGCGTCCTCATGATGGGCTACAGCTTCGCACACGGCGCCATGAGCGAGGGCTACGAGGTGACCTACCTGCCCGCCTACGGCGCGGAGGTTCGTGGCGGCACGGCCAACTGCACGGTCGCCGTGGGGGACGAGGAGATCGCCTCGCCGATCGCGTCGGAGCCGGACTACCTCGTGGTCCTGAACACGCCCTCCCTGTACACGTTCCAGAACCGGATCGCCGGCGGCGGCCTCCTTTTCCTCAATTCCTCCATCATCAGCGCCCGCCCCAGCCGTCAGGACATGGAGGTCTTCGCCGTTCCGGCGAGCGACATCGCCGAGGAACTGGGAAACGCCCGGGCGTTCAACACCGTCATGATGGGGGCCTTTCTGAAACGGACGAGCCTCGTGAAGCCCGAGATCTACCTGAAGAGCCTGGAGACCGTCATGGGGAGCAAGAAGAAGGCGGTCGTCGAGATCAACCGGAAGGCCTTCTCGGCCGGCTACGATTTTCTCAAGGCGTGAAGCAAGTAAGGCGTGAAGTAAATTTCGAAGGAGTTGACCGCAGATGCCAGTGAAACAGATTTCCGTCCTCCTGGACAACACACCGGGCACCCTGGCCCGGCTTTCCAATATCTTGGACAACGAGGACATCACGTACAAGGCCGTGCTTGCGGCGAGCGCCGAACAGCAGAGCACCGTCCGGCTGGTGGTCAACGACCCCGAACGGGCGGCGGCGGTCCTGAAGAGCTTCGGCTTCAACTTCGAGGTGAGCCCCGTTCTCGCGGCGGAGGTGCCGCTGCATCCGGGCGGGATGAACGCCATCCTGAAGCACCTCTCCGCGGCGGACGTCAACATCCACTACCTCTACACGACGATCAACCGCCTGGGTCAGGAGACGATTGTCATCCTCGGGGTGGACAACCTCGACGAGGCCCGCAAGGTCCTCCAGCGCAACTGGATCCGCCTGATCGAGGACGAGATCTATTCCCTCTGACGGTCGGGCGGGGTCTGAAATCCCGAGGGGTTAAGCCCCGAACCCGCTTTCGTCCCATGGCGATCTCACCGGAAAAAGAACAGGCCCTGCGCGACCGCATGGCACGTCTCGGCGTCACCGAGGACGAGTTGGCGGAATCCTTCATCCGCTCCTCCGGCCCCGGAGGTCAGAACGTCAACAAGACGTCCACCTGCGTGTACCTCGTCCACAAGCCGACGGGGCTCTCCGTCAAGTGCCAGCAGGAGCGCTCCCAGGCGCAGAACCGCTTCCTCGCCCGGCGGCTGCTCCTGGATCGGATCGAACGGCTCCAGACCGGCCGGGTGGAGGCCGCGCGACAGCGCGCGGAAAAGATCCGCCGGCAGAAGCGCCGCCGCTCTCGCCGCGCCCAGGAGAAGATCCTGGAGGCCAAGCACCGCCGGTCGGAGAAAAAGGCCCTCCGCGCCAAACCCGATCCCTCCACCCCTTGAATCGGGGTTCTCCCCTTGCGCCCGCCCCGCACCCGTTTTTCAGGCAAAAAAAAGGGGAGTTGAAGTCGTTGTCTCGCTCCCCCTCCCCGATTGGATATGAATACGATGGGCTATCCGCCGACCACGACCTTGAGCAACGGGTTGGCGTAAAGGACGACCAGCGCGATGACGAGCGCGTAGATCGCCAGAGATTCGATCATGGCCAGACCGACCATCATGGTCAGCAGGACCTTCCCCTGGGCCTCCGGATTCCTTCCCACGGCACTGGTGGCGCCGCTCAATCCGTTCCCCATGCCGACGCCCGTACCGATCGTCCCCATGCCGATGGCCAGACCGGCGGCAAGCAGACTGCAGCCGATGACGATGGCCTTGGTGTAATCCACGACAGGCGCCGCCGCGGCCGCGCCCTGGGCCGCCGCCGCCAGCGTCGCGGTCAACAACACGAACAGCATTCCAACAAACGTTCCTACAGTGACTCTCTTCATTGAATGTCCTCCCCTTTTTTGGTGTGAGCCTGAACACCCCCCGACCCGCCGTTCCTCCGGCCTCGCTCACCTCCTCTCCCGGTCCTCCCTGACCGCCTGCCTCAATCGGCTGGCCCGCCGGGGCGCTTCCGCTCGAAAAACTACCCAGTGTAGTTTTGCGGAAACACCTAACGGCAAGAAGAAAAAATGTCAAGCATTTTTTCCCCGGGCGCGACCCGCTCCGCATCGCTTTGGGAACGCTTGA
>Ga0209719_1000841_pt1 | contig 42215 bp, 31 predicted proteins | sample AD_JPNAS2_MetaG_FD_184421 | JGI IMG/M metagenome (GOLD analysis project Ga0209719, IMG submission 184421) | Active sludge microbial communities of municipal wastewater-treating anaerobic digesters from Japan - AD_JPNAS2_MetaG (SPAdes) (version 2) | ecosystem: Engineered > Bioreactor > Anaerobic...
CAGCCCCCCGGCGAAAAGGACGGCCAAACCGAGAAGGAAAAGCGCCACCTACTCGCTCCGGTGCTCTTTGGGGAGAGGGGTGGACGGCTTGAGCCCGGCCTCGATGCGGGCGATTTCGGCGAAGATCTCGTTTCGTCCGCCTTGCTTCAGGACGATGTTTCTGAAAACGCCGTCCCGGAGGGCGAAGGCGATCCGGGACAGCAGGTGGAGATGCGCTTTGACGGTGGGGCTGACGAGGGTGAAAAGGCAGTTGACCGGCCGGCCGTCGAGCGAGCCGAAGTCGATGGCCTTTTCCAGGAAACAAAGGGAGACCATGGGTTCCGTGACGTGAAGGACGATCGGGTTGCGGACGTGCGGGATGGCGATGCCGTCGCCCACGGCGGTGGACGCGATCGCCTCGCGGGCCAGGAGCACCTGCAGGAGAAATCTCCGGTCCACTTCCCGGGGCAGCTTCATGAGATCGACCACGTTCCCAAAAACGGCTTCCTTGTCGCCGCCTTCGATCCGGTAATGGATGCCGCCGGCGCTCAAGGCTTCCGCCAAGCCCTTGCCGTGTTCGGCCTCCTCGCTGTTTTCGCGGAACAGGTCCACGGAAACGCCCAGCCGCCGGGACGTCGCCCACTCGAGGAGCTCGGCCTTGTTGAAGCGGTACTGGTTTCCGACCTGGTAGGCGGGCAGGCTGCCTTGTTTAAGCCACCGGTAAATAGTTTTTTCGCTGATATTTAGAAGTTTCGTGACGTCTTTGACGGTAAGCTGCATTTGTTTGAACGCGGACAATAAAACGGCCTGGCCGTTTTATTGGACATTAAAGGACACTCTATCCGGCAAGTCGCATGTTGTCAAGGCCGGCAAGACGTACCAAGGGGCCGTCACCCGGGCTTTAATCGCGGCCGAAGACTCCGCCTCGCCCTTGGCCCGGAAATCGGCGAATTTCAAGGCCGGCACCTCGACCTGGATGTCGATCCGGTCGAGCAGCGGCCCCGAGATCTTCGCGTAATATTTCGACCGCTGGGATTCGGTGCAGTCCTTCTCCCCGCCGCCCAAGCCTTTAAAAACGTCCTCGCAGGGATGTCGTCTCTGCTCATTTTCTAAATCCTGCTCGCCGATCCTATGGCTAGACGTCCAAGCCAATGAACTCATCCTGTATTTTCCTTAATTTCCGAACTACAAATCCCGGATTAATTCTTCCTTTATACCCCTCAAGCAGCTGCGTCCTCGAATTCTGATCGATGATAAGGTCGCGATTCACCCAGTGATCGAGCCGTTCTCCCCGGAGGTCCGATCCGACATTTATGGTTCGAGAGCCGATTTCGACGGAAATATGCCCGAATGTGACGGCAACCTCGAACAAGAGCTTTCCCAACGGGACCTTGAAACGGAGCGGTTCCGCCTGATCCGTGGGGATCTTCGGATTCGGGATATCCCGCACATCGGCCGAAATCGAGTCGGGTCTCCGGAGAAAAATCGGATTGACGGCTTCCGTCCGGGCTAAAGCCGCGTTCGACTTGTCTCCCGTTATGAAATAACATCCCTTGTGAAAATCAAGACCTCGGAGAAACGCCTTGTACTGATCACGGATAATCATGTCCCCGGTTGATTTCTTAAATGATCGTTTCGTTCTTCGATCGTAGGGATTGTATTCGCGCTTACATAAGTCCGCCCGGAGCCCCTGGAGCTCCACCCGCGTGTCAAGCATTGGATTGGCTTCTCCCACAATGATCAAGGCAACGCCGGGGATATCGGTTCCCTGACTGAGCTCGATGATCTCCTGCATGGCCCGGAAGCCGATTCGGCCCTCGGTTTGGAGAAAACCCCGGTCATCCCGAACATTGGCGGCCTCCTCGAGTTCGTGCATGACCGCGCTTGGAACGACAAGAAGGGCCCAGCTTGGCGTCGAAATGTTTTTCTTCGGATAAGCGATCGACAACAACGGCAGGAGGTGTTCACTGACATTACACACGTAAAGCACGTTCGTGTCTATTCCCAACACGCAATCATCATACTGGGATAATTTTTTAATCAGGTCGCGCCAATTGCTTGGGAACATGAAACCGGATCGATAGAGGGCTTCCGAAATCGCCGAAAAAACCTGGGATTGCTTGTCGACGGAACTGGAAGAGGAATGATTTCGAAGACAAACCAAGTCGCCCTGGGATTCCCAAACATTTAAAACATGAATCCATTTTCCCGAGATACGCGGCTGCCCCTGGGCGTCGTTTACCGTGGATTCGTCTCTTCTCGCGATTTTTGCGCTTTTTTCCACAGCAAAGTGCCAGTCAAGAAGGAGATGATAGTAGGCGTAATCCACGAAACCATCGGAAAAATCGATGGACAGGGGCTCTTGCGAAACGGGATTGAACTTGAGGTTCATTTGAAAGATCGAAGAGTCCATGCCCCCGACTTTGGCAAAATAAACCTTGGAATCGAAGATCTCCGCCCCAAACGATTCCGTGAGGATTTTGGCGACGCTTATCGCCTTGGGAATGCTGCCGGCAAATCCGCGAGTCGTGATGACGTCGTATCCTCGATTGAAAAGAGCGAGACATTCGACGACATACTCGAGAGTCCGCTTGCCGCAAATGTCGAGCATCGAATCGGATGACATAATTCCCCCCTTTAATATTTATTGCATCGATTAACCGATATCGATAAACATGGCAAGTCCTGACAACCGATTACTCAATCCTAAACACCGCCGCGACCGCCGGCGGGGCCGTGATGCGCCCGTTCCGATGAAGCGGAAAGGCTGATACCCGCAGGCGGACCGAGACCGGGCCGAGCTCGAAATTCCCGACGCTCTCGATCTCTTCGGCGCCCAAGGAACACCTGTAGATGGCTGACGAAGAGGGAACGGATTTGCCGGGAGGAAAGAGGAAGGGGAAATCCCCCGACTTGAAAATCCGACGGGTCCGGTAGGCCGGAGAGGAAACGCACCCGGCTCCCCGGGCCGCTAGCGCCGCGTCGGCCGCGCTCGTCACGTAATCGAAAAACCCGATCGCGCGGGCCGGGCCGCTGTTTTCGACCATCCGCAGGGCCGCCGCCTCCCAACTGACGTCAAACGATCGAGCAAGGGCCGGGACGGCCGCCGCCCGGAAACCACGGCCGGCCATCTCCTCGCCAAACCATGGCTGGGGCATGAGCAACTCGGCCGCCCCGGCGTCGCAGCACTTCTCCAGAACTCTCAGCCGTTCATCGCATTCGTAGCGCCGGCGGTCCCGGGTCCGGAGAAAATAACGCTCTCCGGAAGGATCCTCAAACCAGGCGTGGGAGATTTCGTGGGCCAGGCTGAAACGGCGCCGGCGGAGCGACAAGACGCGGCTGTTGATGATGATCCGCTCCTTCCCCCGGAAAGGCACGTAGATGGCGTCCAGGCCTTCCGGCGTCGGCTCGAGGAAAACGGGGATCCCGAGCACGGAGGCGAAGAGCATCGGGTCGAAGGGCGGCGGACGGAGGCCGGGATGGAACCGGTACGTCTCTTCGATGAGGGCCCGGGAATTCCGGATGACGGCATCGCGCGCGGCGATGGGCTCCGCCGATGGAAAATCAATGGTCCCGACCTTTTCCACTCGCAGTCCCCCTTCAGCACGCTCGCCGCGCCGAATTATTTGACGATGCGCCGGATGACGTCGTAGAGAAGGGCCCAGTCCTCCGCCGAACGGGGCCTCCTCCCTCGGTATTGGATCTGCCGGAGCATCGCGATCTCATCCGACGTCAAGGGCGAGCCGTTGCGCTCCGCGTTCGCCATGAACTCCTTGAGACCCCGGGGAAGGTCGGCCGGCGGCACGGCGGCCGCCTCCGGCTCCCCGATGAGCCGGGAAGCCGGGACTTCGAAGGCCCGGGCGATTTTCTGGAGGATATCGACCGAAGGATTCGCCTTGGTCTCCGTTTCGAGCTCCCAAAGATATCCCTTCCCCACGCCGGAGGCCCGTTCGAGATCCCCAAGGCTCATCCCCCGCTCTTCACGCAGGGCGCGGATCAATTCCCCCAGCCGGTGCCTCGGTTCGGTCTTCGAAGATTCCATCGATTTTCTCTCTTTGATCGACTCGAAAGGCATATCCGCTCCCTCTCCGGTCCCGAACCGGATCGTTCTCCCCAAAGATACATCATGTTCTCCACAATAAACAAGACCCCTTGACAAGACGTTTTTTATAGCATATATTCGTTCTCCATAGAGAACGCGCCCTTAACGTCAACGGCAAACGACATGAGCTTTCAGAACGTGATGATCGAAATCAGGCTAGGAAACGTCGAGTCCCGCCTCGCCGGGCCCATCCCCCGCCTGGCCCTCGACCGGCGGCTGAACGGGGTTCTCCGGTTCCGCGGCGGCGGGGATTCAATGCAGGCGAAGAACGTCCCGCTTGTCTTCAATCCCATCCGGGGGGCTTTCCTCACAGGGGCACTGCCCGAAGTGAAGCGAACCCTCCGCGAACAGGGATGCCTCTTTAAAATCCGGGACCTCAGGCGGACTCCGCGGGGAACTCCTCTGCCCATCTTGAGCAAATTCGTCCTTCGCGATTACCAGAAAGAAGTCGTAGCCGAGGCCGCCCGGCGGGGATGCGGCCTGATCGACTTGGGAACAGGCGGCGGCAAAACCCTTCTCGCCGCGGCCATCGTCGCGGAGCTGGGGCTTCCGACACTCTGGCTGGTCACGACCCGGGTCCTCCTCGACCAGACCGTCCGGCATATGACCGAATTCTTCGGCCGGGAACCGGGAGTCATCGGAAACGGCGTCCGCCGGCCCGACCGGATCACGGTCGCCTTGATCCAGAGCTTGGACCCCACGGAAACTGACCTGTCGGCCTGGAAAGACGGAGTCCTGGTGTTTGACGAGGGTCATCACGCGGCCGCCGGAACATACCAGGAGCTCATCCGGCGGCTTTCGCCCCGCTACCAGTACTACCTCTCGGCGGTCCCCTTCCGGTCCGGTTCGGACCAGGTGATCTTGGACGCCCTGGCCGGCAAGCCCCTGACCGGGGGGAAGTACTCCGCCCGGTACCTCATCGACAACGGTTACGCTTGCCCCGTCCGCGTCAGGATCGTGCCGTGCCGGATCTCGGGCGACATGACCGAAAAGCCGTTCGCCAGTCTGTACGAGGAATTCATCGTCCGCAACGCCGAGCGAAACGGCCTGATCGCGGCGGTCACCGGCGAGGAGCTCGGCCAGGGCCGTTCCGTACTCGTCTTGGCCGACCGGATCGAGCACGGGGAAGAGCTGCGGCGGCAGATCGGGAAAGGGAGCGAATTCGCGAGCGGAGAGCTTTCGGGCCGGAAGCTTCGGACACTGACGGAAAGCTTCGCCGCGGGGGCGCTCAAATGCCTGGTCGCCACGACCGGGCTATTCCACGAAGGCGTGGATATTTCGGGCATTCAGGCGCTCGTGGCCGCCGGCGGGATGAAATCGAAGGCCCGGATCATCCAGTCCATCGGCCGGGGGATGCGGCTCACGCCCGGAAAGCGGGAATGCCTGTACGTCGATTTCTGGGACGACGACTCCGCGGGGATATTGAGGTCCCATTCGCGGCAGCGGCTCGGAGTGTTGAAGGAAATGGGGTTTCACACGCCTCCCGTCCCGGAAACGGGTTCTTCGGTCCGCGCAAAGGCTATTTCGGCCGCCTGGTCGCATGTGCCGGGCACGAAGCGCTTCCTGAAAGTCGACGGGGACGGAAACGTCCTCGACCGCGCCGAATGCCTGTCGCCCAAACTCGTTCCCGGGCGGTTTTGCCGGAAATGCGAGCGGAAAACGATCTGCCTCAAATAAGGAGAACATACATGGCTGGAAGAATCGGAGCTCGAGTCATTCCGATGGCGCGGGTGGAGGACGTCCTGCGCAAGGAGCGGCGGGACGGGAAGGACTGCTACCTCCCCCTCCGCCCGCCGGCGGTTAAAATCGAGATCCACAATCCGTTGGCGCCGGGGGCGGAGCGCTTCAAGCTCATCGCCAAGGTGGAGGGATCTTGCGTCCCGCTCAGGTTCACGGAGACGTCTTTCCGGCAGCTCTGCGGGCTGACGAATGTCCCGTCCCCTCTGCTGGCGAAGGCGCCGGCGGCGCTCGGCTTGAACCTGCTCCGGTGCATGCTCGAAGCGTCCGAGGCGGGCGAAGGAAGGCCTTACCTTCTCCGGATGCGGGCCGCAAGAAGGCCGATGCTCCGGGCGATTCTTCCTCAGAGCTTCGTCCGGTTGGACGACCTGGGCGTGTTCGCGACTCTTCGCAAGGCCGTCGAGAAAAGGGACATACAGGTCGCGTCGCTGAAGGTGGACGAAGACACCTGGCACACGCGCCTTTTAGTGGGCGATCCAATCAACCTCGGAAGCATCGCCGCTCCCGACACGGTCTCGCCCGGATTCGATCTGATCACCAGCGAGACGGGCGTCCATCCTTTGGAGATGCGGCATCTTCTCTTGCGCCAGGTCTGCCTGAACGGTATGACGGAAGCCGCGGAGAAAAATTCCGTTTTCCGGAATCGGTGCACCTCCGTGGAACGGCACGTCCTCGAAGGCCGGCTGGCGAGGGCCCTCGGCCTGGCGGCCGAAAAAGGCCGGGACATGGCGGCCCAGCTGTCGGGCAGCCGAAGCGATTATGTCGCGGATCCGTGGGCCGAGATCGACCGGATTTTCAGGCATTTCCGCCTGGGGAACCCCGCGGGACGAATCGGGGAATGGGTCGCCGCCGAAATCATGCAGAACGACACCCTCTTCGGCGTCAGCCGCTGGTCCATCTGCCAGTCGTTCTCCGCAATCGCCCGGGGCTTGGACCACGCCCGCCGCATGCTCATCGAGGACGCCATGGGCAGCTATTTGATGCGGGGGATGGAGGGGAGGAAGGGGAAGGAGAATTGAAGCCTTTTGAGATTTCAGAAAAACTCAATAATTATTAATATCGGATTTTTCTTTTTTTAGACTCATAGCCATTTTTTCGGCTGCTTTTCGTCTCATCTTGATCGCTTCGAGTTCGCGGGAACTCATCTCGGCCAATGATTTTTTCATACCCTCGGGAACGAATATCGGATCCCAGCCGAATCCATTTTTTCCTCTCGGGCTTGCGATAGTCCCCTTCAGCGACGAATGAGAAAATATCGGCGATTTCTTTCCTTCCCCAAGAAAACCGATTACGGTTAGGGCTTTTGCCTGGTTGTTGCCTAGTTTCTCGCACAAGGCATGAATTCCATCGCATCCTATGCTATTCAAAAGCCACTTAATCAACGCCCCCGGAAATCCATTAAGACAAGCTAAATGAAGAGCTGTATCTTCAACGAAAATCGCCCCATTCGGTAAATGCTTCCGACCTTCAACCAGCTTATGATAAATGACATCTTTTGCATTAATTGATTGAATCTCAGGAAGATCAATGTCAATTTGTTCCAATGTCGGAAATATTGTTTTTAATTCAACGGCCTTTTTTTCGTTGGATGTGATAAAGGAAATGCGCCCGCTCATTGTTTTATTTTTGTCAATCACGTTTTTTCTTTAAAATTGAATCAATATTGATCCCCAATATCTCTCCATCTTCGTCCGATTTCGTTGTTGTCACGCTCGTCATGATTTCATTTTCTACTTCCGCCCGCGGACGCGCATATTTTCCCCTTGTTTTAAAAAGCAATTCGGCTTTATTATCTTCATTTTCCTTCGTCCGATCCAATACTGTTCTAAAGCTGAACGGCCTCACAGCTTGGCCTTTAACAGTCGTTGAAACAAAAGCGATCCAATTCGGCAGATTGATCAGATCGGACTGATTAATACTCGGAGCAAACTTTTTCTCCATCAGCTGCGCATCTTCCTGCCCGAGTCGAAAACTAATGATCGACCCGACATTCCCAAATAACGCTTTCAATATGCTTTCGTCTCGTATTTGAGTGAGAAACTGGTTCGCCAATATCAGGCTCAGTCCGAATTTTCTAGCTTCCGAAGCCAAAGTGACAAAACTGCTCGTCGCGATGCTTTGGAATTCATCGACATACAAATGGAAAGGACGTCGCTTTGCCGCCGGAAGGGCGACGCGGCTCATAGCCGCCGCCATGATTTTCGCCATGAGAATCATTCCCAATAGCCGGGAATTTTCCTCTGTTAACTCGCCTTTCGCCAAATTGACGAGAAGAATATTGCCATCGTCCATGATCTTGCGATAATTGATGAGGGCTCTCTTTTGTCCAAAAATATTTCGAAGGCGCGGTTCGAAAATAAAAGACTCGAATTTGCTGGCGACATAACCGCCCATCGATCCCCCTTCAGATATGGATTTAATGTAATTGGTTGCAGGGAGAACCGAAGTCACCCATTGTTTCAGAATTGGATCTTCCGACTTCAACGGAATCCAGCGTTTCCAGTACGTATAAGATTGAAAGATGTTGTAGAACTCGAGTAACGTGCCGGGATCATCAGGATTGGACATCGCTAAAAGAAGGTTCATCCTCATATGTTGAAAGAATAGCGGCCCGATCATTTCCATCCCGGCATAACCGTAATCATCGAACATGAGACGCCTAATGATTCCCGCAAATTCCTGGGCGAGAAAATAGCTTTCACTCTTTGACCGAGCTTCAAGCATATTCAGGGCTACCGGGTATTCCGCATCAGTCGGATCGAAAAGAACGACGTCGTTCTTTCTAGACTCAGGTACTTTCGTTATTAATTCTGCATAGAGATCCCCATGAGGATCGATAACACAGAGTCCTTCTCCGCGGCGCATATCCTCGAGAATCATCGTCTTCAATAACGTCGTCTTTCCCGTCCCGGTCTGTCCGACGATATATATATGCCTTTGGCGATCTTCAGGGCTGATCCAGACCGTCTGGGTGGAACCTTGGACCGAGGAAGAACCGAGCCGGCAACCTTTTTCAGGAAGATTGGGAGGAGGAGAAATCGATTTCCACGATTTAATATCCACGCCCCAAATCGTGTTTTTCCCCGCGGGAGGAAAATGAAAAAACGCTGCGGCCTCATTTGAATCGAACAAGAAGGGAGTTCGCCATGCTTTATTTTTTACCAGGCTCTCGCGCGGCGGAACAATATCGAGATCGCAAAAACATCGGCAAGTCTCTTCACCTGTTTTTATTAACACCTTATACCCGCCGGCAAAAAAACGCGCCGGCCCCGCCTCTTTCGCCGTGAATCTCTCTCCGGTCGATTCCGTGATCAGAGAACCAACCGTATCGATTACCGTCGTAGGAATCGCCGCCGGAGAAGCAATTTCAATGATCGACAAAGCCGCGCTGTTCCGCAATCCGAATAAACGTTCCGTGTGAAACCGCGCAATGGTTTGAGCTTGAATGCGGAGCGTGGGGTGAAGCCCATCCTTCTGAAGCGTATTCTCACAAGCTCCCGCTTGGCTTTCAAATATATTTTCGTCCGCCCAGTTTGATTTCGTCGGCTGAATCCTGAAAGAAATTGCATACGGTTGCGCTTCCGAAAGCAAAAGCCGGCTGAGGACGCTTGCATCTCCTAAAGTTCGAACGAAAGGATACAAATGAATCGCGGTATTCAAAGGGGCGTGCCCTTCGATCTTGACCGAAGGCGCCGGAGGCTTTCTTTTTTCTAGCCCGACTTCATGCAACAACGAGTAACCATCGACAGACTCGAGCGTGACTCGATCGCAGCGACGCCTTAATTCCGCGATGAAGCTGACCTGAAACGGCCTGAGCATCTTTTGGATTTCCGGCGTTTTCATGGGCGCAATTTCATATTCATTGTATGTCGCCCGGAACAAGTTAAGGAGATGCTGCCGTATGTGAACCGCCTCTTCTGCGGGGCCGCCCTTCAGCCGAGTAATCATGGCTGCCGAGATACGGCCCCGGGTCGGGATTTTACGGTCAGGGAACGAAATAACCCGCAGATCATGAATCAAGCGTTCGTCATGGGGCTTGATGAGAGCGCTCAACATTGAAGCGTTTTTTTCATAAAATCGAACCTGGTATTCTTCCGGCGATAAACCTAAGGCTTCTAAAGATAAAATGGCTTTTACACCTAGGGCAATATAATGACAGTCGCTAGATACGCTGAAAAGAAATTTATCTTTCGACTCAATGTCCACCATCAACTCCCCCTTTTTATATCTTAATCGTGGGATTCCATTAAAGACCGGAATATAGGAACGTTGATAAGCGATCCTCGATCGTCGATGATGCGAAGGGCTGACGTCGCCCGCGTCGCCGCAATCACCATTCGAGAAAAGAGCCTTTCTGTCACATATCGCAGGTCTGTGACGATCACGGCCGGCCGTTCCAAACCTTTGAAACGAATGAAGGTATCGCAGATGAGCCCATCCGCGGCTTTTGGATCAGCTGCCTGAAAAGTCGGAATTCCAAGGACTTCCGTCCGCGTAATAATGCTCTCAGAACAATTGACGCCGCGCAGCGAAAGAATCGCGATCTGAGACAAATTGAAACCGTCCCTGATAAGCGCGTTGATTTCTTTTTTAATTTTTCTTGCGACGTCGGAGGAATTGGCTCCGATAATTTTGATGACTCCGGAATTAACGCCCTCCGAAATGAGAGCGCGATCGGGAGTATTTCCGGAAAACACATCAACGAGGGCTTGAATGGCCGGAGGACAGCGATACGGTTTATCCAATTTGAGCTTCATTGAGCCTTGCAGCAAGCGCGGGGGGATCGATCGGCCGGCTAAAGCCGTCTGGCCGGGATCCGTGAATATCCACAAACGACTTCTCGGTCCCGCGCAAGCCTCGATAAACGTCCAGGCGTTTTCACCCATGTCCTGAGCTTCGTCGACAATGACGGTATCCCATCTCGGATCACGCCCGACGGCAACAATTCCGGCGGATTTGCGCATGACGGGATCCCAAAAATCGGGAGTGTATTCCCGGATGACCTCCTGACCTTCTTCCTTCAGGAGAGCCAAGGCCAGCATTCCTACCGAGGACGTGGAAATGAGGGGATCGGCAAGATTCCGTCCAAATTCGAGTGCCATCGATTCCGTGAAACTTAAAATCAGGACACGGCGGTCTCGCGCTGCTTCGCGGCGAGCCAGCTCCATCGCCAGAATGCTTTTTCCCGAGCCTGAGACGCCCTCGACGATCGCGCGTTCGTTTTCGCCGGTTATGTCGAGAATTTTATTCTGTTCCCGGTCGAGCTTAAGGCGGATTTCGTCGTCTTTCGCCATCCGTTTGCTCAATTTCTTATCAGGGATCCACGATTCGCACCACATCGCGTGAAGGGCCGAAATCCAACCCTTGGCCTGGGTTGTCTTCCGCGGAAAGTCGTTTTCAAACATGCTCTTGACGATTCGATCGAGGTATGGGAAGCTCTCTGAACCGATCGCTTTCCCCCTGAGATCGTCTTGCGTTAATCCAGAATCGACTGGCGTATCGGGGAAAAACACGGCTAATCCCGAATGCGGGCAAGGCAGCTTGGATTCTTCGAAACGCCGGCGGAGAATATTGCGAAACCGGTGGGCTTGATCGAGTGGAGAGCGCGACATCTGTTGCTTGTTCTGATACCAGGCGCCGTTTTCTTTGCGGATCGAGCCGCCTTTGACTTCTAGAATGAGGACTCCCCGGTCCGGGCAGGCGATGATAAAATCGGCTTCCGCATAATCATGCCCTTTGGCGCAAAGCCGCATGGAGTGCCAGGCGAACCATCCTGCCGGCAGAGCGCTCTTGAGAGCCGAAAATACGCGCCGTTCGGATTCCGGAACTTTCGTGCGAATTCCCTCTCGAGGATAAAGCCCCGGTTCTGGAGATAAGGTTCTCATTGGCCCCTATTAATAAAGCTCAAATAGCCTTTTTTTTCAATGTTTATTATTTGACCTCACCTCTATCAGGTGCTAGAATTCTTTTCTAAAGATACTTTCCGGGAGGGAAAATGGCCCGGTTTCGGGGGTTGAAAGCCGTTTCTTTCATTTGTTTCACTATCGCCGCTATACTGGGCTACATGGCTCTCCGGGGAACATACCAACGCCCCGACTCGATAAAGCCCAGCTCCTGCCGCAACAAAGCCGGACTTGCCATCCCGGAAACGGTCCTTCTTGAGGACTTTCAGCGTCCGCTGGATCTGGAAATGACAGAACAGCTCATCGCCTTTGAACAAACCGGAATATCCCAATTCGTCGACGGGAATATTCTGAAACCCTATCTCGATGATGTCCGAACCCAAAGATTGGCCGTTGAAGGAATCGAGCTGAGCCCGAACCAATTCCCCGACCGGCCGGAATTGTTCCGCATCATCGAAGAATGCACCCGGATACTGGATATCCCCCGCCCGCGCGTATTCGTCGTCAATTTGCCCGGGACCAATGCCTACGCCGGCAATTTGGCCGATCCTATCCTCATGATTTCGTCCTCGCTCGTAAGACGGTTCGACGACCCCGTCGAATTACGATTCGTGATCGGCCACGAAATGGGCCACATCCGCGCCCGCCATGTCAAATGGAAAACCATCCTCGGCGCCATTATTGAATCCGCCCGAATAATGGGGCCGTTGCCGAGCGAAGCGGCTATCCTCCCCTTCCTTCCCCTTCTCAAGTGGTCTCGCGAGGCCGAAATGAGCGCCGACAACGCCGGGCTGATCTGCTGCCAAAACCTCCGCGCCGCCGAAGTTACGCTGGTCCGGCTGGCCCTGAACATCGAGAAGGGCAAAATCGGCCGCATCGACGTCGATGAATTCCTCCGCCAGCGCGAGGCCGAAGACCTTAGCAAATTTTCGGAAATGATGCTTTTATGGCGGCAGCTACAACGGGAACATCCTTTCGTCCCTGACAGGATTCTACAGCTTCGGGAATATTATCAATCCCGCGCGTATCAGCATATTTGGGAATAAGACATGCATAAATATCAGGTTGCTTCAAAGCAAGCATCCTTACTGGTTGTAGCCGTAGTCGTCGCTATCCTGGCAAGCTGTAACCCGGCGAAAGGCCCGCAAATCGGCATTCATTGGCGCAGCCCCAAGCCCGAGGTCCGGCGCGGCACGCCCCTTGTCTATAAATCTATTACTATCGGAAGTGTCGAGGAGTTGGATACGGCAAAAGGCGGCTATTTCGTCAAGGCGAGGCTTTTCCGAAAATATGCACATTATGTCAGGGATGAGACGACTTTTCTCGTCCTAAGCGCCAAGGGGGATAAAACGTTCATCGATGTGAGGCCCCTGCGTAAAGCCGCTCCCGTCGCAGGAGAAGGGGAGATTTTCACGGGCTCCGAATCTGAGATCGAAGCAGGCGTGCGCGCCCTGACGACGGACTGGAAGAGAACGACCACCCTCGCCGCCGTGAGTATCGGCGTGATCGTGCTGCTTTTATTTCTGACGAAGCTGTTCTTCAAATTATGGGCGCTTCTCGCTTGTATTGCTGGAGGAGCCGCTTCGGCCTATTACCTGGCTCCCCTTTTCGACCAACGGATCCGGCTCTTACTGCCGGAAACAGTCCGGACCGATCTAATCGCTTATGCCGCGGCTTTTCTTGCCGGATATATCGTTGTCAACGTCGTCATAGGGATTCTATTCAGGCCCTTGCGGAGGAAGGGATGAGGGGCAATACGATTTCAAAAATGCTTGAAAAATCCAATAAATAGTGATATCAAGAAACATCTTGAGGCACACGGGGCTTTATCGCTGTTTGGCGTTTTTCGGAGGGCTTGGCTCTCTACCCAAATCAAGGAGACAAGGACGATGAAGAGATTTGCCGCCCTTTTCGCGATCATCTGTCTGATGGCTGTCCCGGCCTTGACCCAAATGAAGGCTCCCAAAAGCCTCTTTTTTGTGATCGATGTCTCGGGAAGCATGGAAACCAACCAGATATTCAAGCCGCTGAAGAACGAGATCATCAAATATATCAAGACCGAGGCGGACAAGGGAGATTTTGTCTCCATCATCACTTTCGGCACGGACGTGAAGCTGATCGCCGGAGAAAAGATCTCCGATGACAACACCGCAACCAATATCGCCCTGCTCGTCGATCGCGTCGACCAGCTCGCCGCCAAGGAAAAATACACGCACATGACGCGCGCGCTGGACCTCCTGGCATCCCAAATGGGGCTGATCAAGGCGGCCAATCCACAGGGGATGGTCAAGGCGTTCCTTTTTACCGACGGGAAGAACGAGCCGCCGCCCAACGCCGAGGGCTCCCAGTGGACATTCGACGAAATTCTGAAAAAACACTACAACGTCTTCGACAATCCTTCGACGTATCTCTTCATCATCACGCTCGGCATTCAGCCGGACGCGGAGCTCGTTCAAGCGGTCGGAGAGAAGAACGAGAAGATCTTCATCAATTCCGTTCCCGACGTATCCAAGCTCGAAGAAAAGAACATCATTCCTAAAACGCTTCCCTCCCCTCCCGCGATCCCATCCGTCACACTCGAGATGACCGGGCCGGATAAGATTAAAGCGGCCGAAGAGACCCGATACGCGCTGAAGATCCAGTTTAAAAACGCCCGGGATGGAGCGGAAGGGAAAAAGATCTCGCTGACGCCTGAACTGAATCCCGATTGCGATTTCTCCACGGAAAAGGGAGAGATCGTTATCGGCGGCGGTGAAGAAGAATTCCCGATCGTCCTCAATAATCCGGCTCCCGGCTCCTATCTCCTGAGAATCAGCGTCGCGTCCGCTGAAGAAATGAAGATCGAACCATCCTCTTTCGACCTTGATTTCATGGTAAAAAAACCGAATTACACCTGGCTTTTCGCTCTTCTAGCCCTATTATTCGTCGCCGGCGGAATTTTCCTTTTCATCAAGAGCATCCCCAGGTTCGGGGATGAGCATCGCATCATAGATGTCAAAACGGGCATTCCGTATCTTCTGAAAGAAAAGCAGAAACTTTTCGCTTCATCCGTCTCGTCAAGGGATCTGGGGATCATGGAAGCGGATTTCAGCATAAAAATCGATAAAAAGACGGGTGACGTTACGGCAAAGGTCCTTAAAGAAGGGAAATGGGAACCCGTCGCGCTCAATAACGGAGATATGATCGTCGATCCTTATAAATTCGAGATTGCGACCGAATAACGACCGCTGAGCATTAGGAACGTGAGGGAAAGGAGAACATAAATGCCGTTTGTATTCATCGGTGCCGGAGGGATGGGCAAAGAAACCGTTTCCAGGATCAAGCATATGACGGAAAAGGCCGGCATGGAGAACGTTTTCTTCCTCGGCCTGGACATTGACTGGTCGATGTCGTCCGATTCCACCAGCGACATTCCACTGCCGAAAATCTCCGTCGATCAGCCTTGGGCGGACATTAAAGCGCAGAAAAAGGATCATAACGAAGAATTTTTTAAGTGGTTCCCCCCGACGCATGAGATCAATTCTCCCTTGACTGGCGGTAACGCCGCTGGACAGATTCGAATCAATGGCCGATTTGCGCTATATATGAATTCAACTTCAGTTAGAGAGTCAATTTTAAAAACCATCGATAAAGCGCGCGATATCGCTAAAACCAATGTTAACGACGACCAAATCTTTGTTTTCCTCGTCAGCTCACTCGGGGGCGGGACGGGCGCCGGGATTTTTCTCGATGTCGCCTTCATCACTCGGAATATTCTCGGCGAAAGTCACCGCCTTTACGGCGTTTTTTATGACGGAACAATCACCAAGGGATATCAAACCAATACCCTCCATTTTTCATACGCTGCTTTGCAGGAAATCGAGTATTGGCTCCAGAATTATAAGCGTTTCGATATGATGTACGCTGGGGGACAAAGCGTGATGGGAGGCAATCTCAATCGCCTTTTTGACTTGGTCTTCCTCGTCCAGGCCGAGACAAGCGATGGGAAAAAGTTCAACACGTCCGGACATTCCGTGAGTCCTTATATCCCGATGGTTGCCGAAGCGATGTTTACGCTGATGTCATATCCCGAAGTCCGAAAATACTTTATTGCCAACCAGTGGAACAGATTCGATGCGTTGAATATCGAGGGCATGCAGATCCGATACGCCGGTTTTGGAGTCGGCAGCATCAATTATGACGAGGAAGGCGTATTGGATTATGCGGCGAATCGATTGATTCTTCAACATGTTTTGGACTGGGACAAAGCTGGGACCGCCGGCGAAAAGAAAACCGGTCTGGCCGATTCCGCTTTCGACGAAATCATTGAAAAAGCCCTTCAGATCGGAGAGCGAGTGGATCAGGCCCTGACCGGAAGAATCTTGCATGCCAGCCCGAATTACGCTTCGATCCAGAGCCGTTTTTCCAGCTTCAAGAGAAGTCTCGGCACGAAAACCAAGCTGAAAGACGTGGAACAGCTGAAAAGCCAGTACAAAATTCCCTTAAAATCTACGGACGCGGTTCACGAATGGGGCGACTTTTTATCGAGGTATTCCCAGGACATTCAAACAAAGCTCGCTGATATCGAAAGTCTTTTCAATACAAGGATTGAAGACTATTTAAAGAGATTCATATCCTCATCGTCTTTGAGCCTGCTGCCGGTCGCCGATTGGCTGAACAACGGTGTCGGCGTGATCGACAAGAATATCGAATACATAAAGAAATATAAGAAAACCGGGGTGCGAACGGAAAGGATCGAAGCCATCAACAAGGCCTGGGCGGAAATGGCTAAAAATACCAAATTCCTCATCGGCGGAGTCAAGGCGGAGAATAAGTCCAAATTGATTGGAGCCGTAGATCTCTGGATCAAGGATGAGATTGCGGCCGTTGAAGCAGGTCCCCTGACGGATTTCTACGAGAGGCTAAAGGGAAAGCTCCAGGGATGGGCAAATGCGGTTTCCATTCTCCAGGATAAAATCTCCGAAGTCCGTCAACGGATCAGCATCCAGATCGGCCGATACACGAGCCGGGATGTCGCTTATAATCTCGACAGCTTGGCCAGCAACGAATTTCCGCTTCACATCAAGCTTGACATCAATCAGGAGCTAATCGACGATTTTATCATCAAGAAGAGCATTCTCAGCGACAAGGGCATCGTTTCAGCGATCTCCAACCTGCCGGGTTCAATCTGCTCCGGTAAGGACGCTCTGAAAGGTGTTTTGGATCACTTTCAAACGATATCCAAGGAAGTCTTCGGAAACCGCGAACGCGCTATCCGGGCCGATATAAAAATGTCGGATGATATTCTGACATTGATCAAATCTCTCATGAAGGAAAGGATTCGAGCTGCGGTTTACTCCATAAAAGTCGACGACATTCTCGAACATTGGCTAAAGGAGCAGGTTTACCCGATTGCAAAAAAGTATCATGACGAGGATAACCGTACGGCCCTGCTGGAATTAAAAAAGCGCTGGGCTATCAATTTCGGTAAAGACCAATCGGAAATATTGATCGCGCGCGAATATTTCTCCGGGGAAAAGGACAAATTGAAGGAATGGTTCGATATCGCGATCAGAAGCTTCATTTTCAACTTCCAAAATAAGATCACCCCGTTTGTCAGATACGGCAAAACAATCAAGCTTAATTATTGGAAAAAAATCAATCTCGATACGAACCAAATCAACGCTTTCGAGGACCGCGTAACCATCTTTTTACCCGATAAATTCCGCTTCGCCAAAGCTGTTTCTAAGGACGGGAGCGGTTCAAATATCGTTTACACGGGAGAAGGCCACAACTGCATTAAAATCTTCGCTGAAACATACGCCTTCCCCCTCCATGCGCTCGACCTCGTAACCGGCACTCAAGAGCCGGGAACCAGAGATTTATATTTGAAACACCGCAAGGATTTCGCTGCGCAATTAGACCGCGGCGCGAAAACAGCCATACCTCTACACGTCGATAATCGATTCTATACAGATTGGCTGATCGATATCGCCGATACCGAGATCGCTGACGTTTCCGGATATTGGCTGTATATTCTTTCGCTCGGACTCGGATATATCGAAAGAGACGCAAAAGGAAAATTCGTTTTAACGCTGGACGGGACAGCAAAAACGGTAAGTGCCACCCTTCCCGGAACACTGGCAAAAATAAAAGAGCCGGATTTAAAGCAAAGCTTGAGGCAGGCTGTCGGGGACGGAGTGAAATCCCTCTATTTCGAAAGCGGCAAAGATTACGGAACCATCCTCGAGCTTTTCAAAAAAGCTTTCGCCTCTCATAAAAAGACAATACCGCCAAGAACGACGGCAACGGAAAGCGCCCTACGGCTTTGGAACGAAATCAACGATTACATCAAGGTGTTGGCCAACGGATCGTTCGCCTCGAGCGCGAAGGTGCCCATGACGTGGCCGGATTGCGAGAGATTGATCAACAATTTATAATTTATTCAAAATGATCTGACCGATGGGCCGATATTATATTGTTTTTCCGACTGAAAAATGCAGCGGTATCGACGCTTGCCTGAAACACTGGGAGATAAAATTTAAGGGCAAGGAAAACATCCTCGGCCTTTTTCGAGAAAACATCCTCGCGGAAACGGATGGAGATGTCGATTTTAAAAAACTATTAGCATCAAAGAATAAGAAACTGGACGACATCTATGAGTTGATAATCCTTCCTCTTTTTCTTGAACCGGCGGATATCGCAAGAGAAACTGATAGTTTTCTGAGTTTAAACAGCCGCATCAAGGCTCAGCTGGCCGGAGGGAGCATCGCCGGCATTTATATTTATCCTATAATCAAATACGGACAGCGATTGGACGGTTCCTTTCCGCTCTTTCCTCAAGCCCATTTCGCCTTTGGCTCAAAAAGGTCTAATGCAGCTGATTACGCGCCTTTGGATTGGATGAATGACGTTGAAGGCTTTCTTTCGCTCGTTTGCCTCTGCGAAGCCAAGGGAATGCGTTTTCTTGATTTTTTCCCTGCGACAGGGGCGAATCCGGAATTGATGTCTTTCGCCTCCAAACGATTTTATTCGGCCGAATATCTGGAGGCGGAATCTTATGTCAAACAGAGCTTGAAGGAATGGATTGATCGTCAAATCGGAAGCGATGGCGATTTTAAATCATGTTTAATCGATATTGACAGGGAAACGGAAGCAATACGGAAGATGGGATCGGATATCCGTGAAGAACGCTGCCGATATTGGGTTGCCCCCCTTCAAAAACATCTTAGGTTCTACGATTCCTGGAACTTCGGTTTCTTGAAAAAAAATTACCGGGAAATCAAGGAAATCAAGCTTAAGAAGAAACTGAGCGGAGACCTCTCCCCTGCTGTCAACGAGATGGATGCTCTGGCTCTCGATGAATATGAAGCCGTTTTAAAGAATTTTACGCAAAGGGAACAGGAAGCCAAAACCGATTTCTATCGTGATGCCTTGGATGCACTTGCCGGGAATCGAACGACCCTCAATGGCTTATTCAAGGAGATCGATGCCAAGCTTGAAAAATCAGATGAGGCGTCTTCGGCAGAATTGGAAACGTTTTCCGGATCGGTCGAATCGCAGGCCGACGCTCATCATATCGAAGGATTATTCGGCTCAATTCTCGATGAAATCAAGGAATATCTGGGCGGGTTCCGTCTGAAAAGGATCATTAAGACATACGCCGTATTCCTCGTGGGAACGAGCATTCTCTCGACGGCGATTTTATTCCTGTTGCTGAAAATGAAGTTCGTTTTGCGGAATTTTGTCTCTGGAAACCTGATCGCCGCCCTTTTGTTAGCGGCCCTGTATTTGTATTACTGGCATTTTAAAAAACGAAGATCCGTCGATCGCGATATCGACGAACTGAAAAAACGGATCCGCTTGGCGGCCGCTTCGGCCGCGAAGGCGTCGATTACCGGGACGGTCTCCCTTCTTTTCGGCCGTTACGCCCTGAGGAAATCGATTTCTCTCCGGCGGAACCTTGCTTCACTGAAAGAGCGGCTCGTCGACATCAAGGATTGCCTGATGGAATACCGGATTCGCGACTGTGAAGGAAACGAAACGATCATTCCGTCCGAGCTCATGGACAAGCTTGGAAAAATCGATTGGGAGGAAATCTACCGGGATACTGTGGACTGGGAACGTAATGAAATTCTTAGGCATTTTCTACCGAAAATCGAATCGCGAACGCGTGGAATACTCTTGGAAACGGGAGAAACCGCTCCTGTCATCGTCGACAAGAATATCGACCGAGTCATGAAAGGATTGCTCACGGTTCCTTTCCGCGATAGCGAGACCGCCTTGAAAGTCCTATCCCCGGCGCGAATCGATAAGACGCGGTTTCTAGATCTTAGCGGTTCCGTTCGGTTTCTTGAACATGACGATGAAAGTGCGGTCGTGATCCTGCTGGGAAGAAAACCGATCGGGATGCAATCCCATGGATGAATTGAACGGCGTCATCGGGCAAATAAAAAAAAGCCCCCATTACAGGGGCCAGATTCATCGAGGCGTCTTCTTTGAGAAGAGAGGGGCAAGCCCTTACGACTTGAAGGGATTTGTCGATGCACGCCTCAAATCGGCCATAACCGAGATCCTGAAGGTCTGCGATTTCCCCTTCCTGTATTCCCACCAGGGCGCCTTGATCGAACGATTATTTGAAGGCAAATCGGCCGGGCTTTTCATCCCTCGCGGCGCCGGCCGGCGGGCCTCTGTCGTTCTGGCTTCGGCCGCGTATGCCATCGTCAGGGGAAAGACCGTCTTGATCCTTTGCCGGGACGATGAATCCGCGCGAAATCTGGCCAAGCGCTTTCCCTCGCCCCTATCCCGCATCGTGAACGTAAACTTTCTTGAGCATGAGCATTTTTCAGCCCAGATGACGACGGATATCATCATCTCGACTCCTGAGCGATTAGGCCGATTCCTGCTCCGCAATTATGACGAAATAAAGGATTGGCTGACGACTCTCGGGCTTGTCGTTTTATCGGACGCAACCGGCTTCGATTCTGTCCAATTCATGCATGCCCTGGCCGCTGCGCATCTTTTAGAGTCTTTGATAAAGGGGAATGAAAAGATCGCCTATCTCGTCACCGGCGAACCGATCAACAACGCCGCCCAGGTTCTGACGGCGATCTCGCAAAGCGACAATAACGCGGTCGTTTTATCGGACGGGCGGGAGAAAAACGCCGTCAATCTTCTATACTGGATTCCTCCCCATGTGGTAGATACCGCGTCCGGCAGGCCGAAGATTGAACGGCGCGGCTTCTACCAGGAAATCGGCTGCCTGCTCGAAATTTTAAAAGACCGGAAGAAGATTCTTGTCTGGCATTCCTATGCGACGGTATCCAAGGACCGGATCGCCCGCTTGTTGAAGACCTACAGCTCCACTGCCGATACGACCATTATCGATTCCCTTGACGCTATTGAGGCAACTTCAAATACCGCCTTCGACGGCCTCATAATGCTCGGCTTGCCGATTAATATGGAAGCCACTCTCGAAAGCTTGGGTCATTTCTTGGCGGATGGAAGCCCGGCCGTCGTCGTTCTTCCCAATGATCCGGCGACCATGCACTATATTCGTTCCGCCGGGTCAATCGGCGCCCGGGAGTATCCGGAGTATATTGCCTGCGGAACAACCCCTTATGTCGAATTGGTTTATTACATGCTTTTTCTGTACCTGTCAGGACAGAATAAAATCGCTAAAACGGATTTGGCGAATTCCCTGAAATCCGATGCGGATTATGCCTCTCAACGATTGCTGGCAGATAAAATCCTCATTAACGAGGATGACTATTTCAGGATCGACAGGGCCGCCTTGATTGATCGGCTGGAAAAGCTGTTCCGCGGGACTCTTCGGGAGGAGGCTGTTCGAGTCGAATTCGACCGCGGAGAGCTTTTCCTGGATTCGTGCTATTTTCCCGAACGTTATTTCCCAGGGTCGCTTCGCTATTTCAACGAGACCGTCCATCAGCTGATCAAGGACGACGCGGGATATGCGTTTCGCTCCTTCGGCGACAACGCTCCCGTGAAACGCGTTCCGATCGTTCATTATGAGACCTCCGCCAAGTCCGTTGCCTCTTCCTCGCAGAATGGGTTGTCATTCCAACTGCTCGAAGGAGATATTAAGGCGGTTTGGAAAGGATACAAGGAATACGCCGATTACGCCGGTGTGCCGCAGAAGCCCCTCGTGACGACCGTCGGAGAGGGATTGGCCTTCACCCGGACGACCTTCCTGATCAGGATCGAAGGCGGGAATGTCAGCCATGATCTTCATCACCTGATGCTTATCTGGCTGCCCAGGTATTTCTTGAACTTCAGCGATTATTTCGGAATTTTCTCCGACGGCCGAGGCGTCCTGCTTTTTTCTTTTTTATCGCAGAAGAAAGAGGCTTACAATTTTTGGGGAATGATTACATCGATCGTCCGAAAAGTCCTTGCCGATTCTCTCGCTCTGATGCTGGATGAATGCCCTTGCCGGAGCGGATGCCCGTATTGCCTCGAGATCGCGGATTGCCATGCGGTATCGGACTCCTTGGACAAGCCCGGAACGATGAGATTTACCGCCGGCGTCCTCGGGCAGGACGAGGAACGCCGGATTACTTTTAAGTTAGCGGGAATGCCCGCCGAAGAAGCTCAATCATTTTACGAAGAGATCAGCCGGAAAGTCTTCTCGATATTCGAGAAGAAGCTCGATCTCCTCATCAAGAATAAAGTCCCGATTTCCGCCGTTAAAACCGGCACTCTCGAGCCATCGACTATCGGCTTATTCGACGGCCGGCTGATCCAGGTTGTTGAGTTGCTTTCCGAAGCGGCCGCAACTGAAACCATCGCCCACGAATACGCTCACAACTGGGCCGCCGAGAACATGGTGATCGAACTGGACTCTTTCCCGCCGGAGTATACGCGCAATAAGGAAGCCGGCGATTTTCTTAAGAAAATCGTGATCGAAGGATTTGCCCAATGGGCCGCCTTTAAAGCCATGGATTTTTACGGCCTTGAAGGCAACATGGCCGACATCCATCTCCGGAAATATGACGAATACGGGGAGGGATTCCAGGCCTTCTATTGGCTTGAGGATCATTACGGCTTCCAAGCCGTAATAGATTTCGTCAAAACAGGAAAATTCGCCGCCGACGAGGGCAAGTCCTGGGGATTGAACGAGATCTTAAGTGCCAGCGGACGCCTGATCTTGCGCGATTCTTCTTAACAGATTCTCCACATCGCGGTCTATCAGAAGGTCAAAGATCATCTGCTCAACCAGTTCGAGAATCGCCCGGCGCTCCGCCAGGCTTTTAAAGGCGTGGGCGAAGCCCATGCGTATCATCCGCAGGGCGTTCCAGAGCGAAAGCCCTTCCTTTCCGTAAGCATATGACGCTTGGAAGAACTCCTTGACAATGTTCGTATAAGAAACAATGGGATTATCGGTGTTTAAGCAGACGATATTTCCATTATCCAGAAATTTCTTGAGAGGATATATCCTTCCGGGCTTTCCCGATTCCGCCCCCACGAATTCATTCGTCTGGTAATTGCTGACTGGACAGAGTTCGATGCAGATTCGCTCTTCGCGCACACGTCCCATCAGCTTAGGATCGTCGGCGAGCGCGAGTCCGTGCCCGAGGCGCCTTGCCCGCAGGTCCAGTACCGCGCTTTCCACAAACTGGGAGGAGGCGTTCTCGCCGGCGTGCGCCGTGATGGGAATATGCATATGAGAGAGTTGATCAAAGCTATTACGGAACATCTCCGGTGGAAAGGGTTCCTCCGGGCCCGCCAGATCAAATCCGACGAAACGACAGGATTCCATATTTTGGCGGGTGAAATCGTTGGCCGTGATCGCCTTGTCCCCGGTGTCGGAACTCAGCATCACTCCCGCGGCCGCTTCCATCACCATTTCGCGCGTCGCTTTATGTCGCTTTCCGGTGAAAATCAAATTGACCTTGGCTGGGAAATATCTGCCCATTAAGGAATTACCGGAATGGGAAGAAAAAAGCGATTCCCACATCGATCCGCCGGTCGTTCGTTTCGAACACCACAGCCATCCCGCTTTCGCGTCAACAGCTCTAACGGGCTCAGGGGCTTTAGCCTGAGCATTGCGGTAACCCTTCATCATGGCCTTCTGCTCTTCGCTGAAGGAACGCTGGAATATTTCGTAGGCCTCCTGGTAGGTTAAATGGCCTCTGGATGCATATCCGCTTACCGCGGACCGCAATTCGGCATATAGAACACCATGGCGGACCAGATATTCCAGTGTCTGGCGCGCGTACAGCCGCATCAAACAGGCTCTCTGCAGATGCTCAGCGCCGGCATACTCGCATCCCGCGAGGTATTCGGCCAACGTTCGGCTGCGTGTTCCCGAAGCGATCAGAAATTCAAGAGGAGATTCACTAAAAGAAGGGCATGTCTTAAGTAGATCGTTTCCGGGAGCGGCTAGCGATACCTCAAGGGGAAAGCCTTCCCCCGCTTCATCATACTTGCCCTCTCTGATATTTTTGGATTCGCGATCAGCCCAATTATGGATCTTCGTTAATTCGGCTCCCAGAGCGGTCAACATTTCCGGTTTAACTGGTTCCTTTACCAATTCCGCTAGAATCTTAATGATATCGGGGCTCGAATCAACACTTTCGGTTTCGCCGCCGTTGCCAATATAATTAATTACTCCCCCTTCATACTGTGCCGCCATAAAGAGGATGAAAAGCCGGAGAATATCCCGCTTGTCAAGCCCTTGCAACGTAATGCCATCGTGTCCATTAATATTTATCATTCCAACCGACAAGGCAAAGAGCATGAGCGTAACGGCATCCTTACTATCCAACTCAGCACTAGCGCGGGATACCGGCCAATAATCGCGAATTCCGAGTTGATCGTGAAGAATCGAACGCAGAGAATTCTCATCGATACCGTTTTTCGCGCTGCCGCTTGCCGCTGTTCTCCGCCTTGCCTGTTTAATCAAGGCCACTTTAAGATCTTTTCGGATAATTGATCCCAATATCGCCACCGGATCAATGGAACTCTTTGTTGCACCGCTTAAATCAAACTGGTAGCCGCCATTCTTTCTGAATAATGTCACCAAATTGGCATTCCCGGACCAGAAGCTGAACAATGGCGGCAATTGTTTTATAACATCAGGCCGTTCGGCTAGCATGACCAACGAAGCAACGACCAAATATTCCGGGGTCATGCAACTGCCGGCATGCAGATGTAAATCAGGTTTTGGAATCGCGCGAAGCAAAGCGGCCATGCTTTGAGCCTGGGGCGAATCCGGCTTCATGGCCGCGACATTTCCGCCACTCTCCGGATTTTTCTGTCGATCGAAGGGAATACGCGGGATTTCCAGTTCATGAATGAGCCCCCGCGTTTCGTTTGGAAGGAAATCCAGCGCGTGGAAGTTGCGGTGCAATTGAAATATATCCTGCCCTGTTCCGGGGAGAAGCCGCGCCAGCTCGGCAGGTAAGCTCAACAAGCGGTTCTTGAGCACATAACCGCTGGCTCCAGACCTCAACGCCTTTTGTATTTTCTCCAAATCATCCGAGCGGCTGAAGGCCACAAACCGGGGCACGAATCCGGATCCGGCTTCAGATTGGCTCAAACGATCTGAGCAGTAGCGCCGCAAGCCTCGGATCAGCTCCGCGCCATAGTCGTGTTCCTCTCCTTCGATATGAAAAAGCACATCAACCAGGACGAAATGACATTTCTCAAGAATTTGACTTACCGCTTTTTTTGTAGATGGTACGTCCGCACCGAGCTTGTCTGCCTTGGCGATTAATGGCGATTCTTCCAGCCCCGTCATCGAATTGTATGAATATAAGAATCGGAACGCTCGTTCCTCTTTTGCTGGATTCCAGCACCAGAGCTCGCAATCCTTTGAAATAAATGTCTTAATTATTTTCTTGAGTTCATCTCCAATCCCCTCGGGATTATCGTCCACCAGCAGAATTTGCTGGACTTTCCCCGAGGGTAGAACTTGGTGGTAAGCCGGAGATGCTTTCACGGATTTCCAGAGATCGGAAGCGGTGTTCAACATTTCCCGCTTTTGTTGCAGCTTCGCCAGATTTTCCGGATTCTGGCTTAACGAATGCCGCGCATATCGAAGGATGTCATGTTCCAACTTATCGTAGGAAGCCGCTACCTGGTTGAGAACGTACAAAACGTCCCACCATCGCGGCGATGGAGAACCGGCCGTAAATGGAATAGCGAAGAGCTCGGCAACACTCGCCAATAATTCCTGCTCATTTTTTACTGCCAGGCTTTCGATTACGAATTTAATCACTTTCTCTGGATCAACAGCGCCTGCGCCTCTTTTGGGTGTCGAAGACGCGGTCAGCCATTCGCTCAATTCAGAGAAATCGTCACAGCGCCGGTTGCCAAACAAAAAAACATTCGGGTTATCAGGAGAACCCGCCATCACGGGCACGGCATATTCGCCAGCCTCGGTTAGCGTGGGGTCAACGTAGAGAACAAGTCCGCCAAGAAGTTCCTGAAACACGCCCAAGTCATCCATCTTCAAGCGGGTAGCTCTAGGTTCAGATGGAGGTGCAATCACCAGTAATTCGGGAGTCGGATTCTCAGACTCTCCGTTAGGAGTATATTGGTACCCATGTTCCTCAAGGTATGTCGATAGCGCTTTGCGATACAGAGAATCAGCCTGGACGGGGAGCGAAGGGCAGAACCTGAACATTTTTGGAGGAATAGCCATGGGGGCGTTCATCATTCCGCTCTCTTCAGGTCCTCTATCCTGGCGGTAGCGATCAACTCTTCCAGCCGGGCCGAGCATCTGCATAAAAAGCCGTCTAATTCCGTCCAATTGATATCACTGAGGCCGGATCGATTATCAAGTAACTCTCTATACTTCGTCACAGATTCAGTCATACAGAGGAATTCTTTCAAACTAATCTGACCGGGAAACACCTGTTTTATGGCATGATTCCCCCAATGTTCATTGTCTTGAAGGCGGTCTATGCATTGACCAACCTCTGTACTCATTTTCCTCATTCGGCTGGCCAGATCGATTAGCACTGTCTTGTCTGTATTCGTCTTTTTTTCAACATACTCCTCATTCATACTAAACCAGAGATCGCACCACAAACGCATCTCTAAAAGTATGTGTTGCATGCTCCGAACGGAAACATCAACCACCGGCTCAAGCTTTAACCTTTCCCTGACCATGATTCGGAGCGTATCTCCGATTCCGGCGGATAAGAGTGTCTTAGGAAGCGCCAGTGCTACGGCCTCATTGCCGTACGTCGTGTAGTTATTAGGTAACACTAAAATAAATTTTTTTTTAAATTTTTGTATATTAAGCGGCTTCTTAGCGTTCTCGCTTCCTAGTTTGGCTTCTGTTTCAGGAATATCGCCGTGAGCGAAAATGGCGAGCCTATCGATTTTTTTTTGATTAAAGGCACACTCCTTGATTAATTTGAGAATCTTATTCTGAAAATCTCCATTATTCTCGCCAAGTAATTGTTTGTAACCGTGAACGACAATCAGCCCTTTTGTCGCATCCTCTGAAAGCATCCAGAATCCCTTATTTTCTTTAAGGACACCCGCATGTGCCGATGCGGGAGGCGGAGTCCAATCATGTATGAATTCATCATCGTTTGCGCCAGGGGCTGCATGAAGCCGTGTGATAATGATCAGAAGGTTAACGCTCGCGTAGTCTTTGTTCTCGCTCATAATCCGCCTCACTTGTCCGCAAAACGAGGCAGCGCCATCAGCCGCCGAGTGAGCAGCAACTTTCCGATCCCATCCAGCGACAAGGCCTGATCGAGCGCGGAAAACGACAGAAATCGAATCGGCTTCTTTTGCAGATCCGGCGGGATGCCCCGCCCGGATTCTACAACTAGCCAGGGATGCGTCATCAAGATCCAGTTTCGCATCGTTTCATCGCCATTGCCGTTTCCCGTTTTCGGCTTGAAGGTATCAATTACCCCCTGATGAATGACCACGATGTCAAACTTGGGTAATTCTTCCTCAGGAGATTTTCGTTCTCCGTCTGGACAGTAACGATCGTATTCTGCAACAGCTAGTCCCTCGCTCGAAATCCGAATTTTCAGGGAGGGGCAAGTCGGACGGGTGCTGCCCTTCGCAGCATTGTGCTGGGATTCCGCATCTGTAAAGGACTCGTGCAACGGCGTCGGCTCGGTATTGTCCCCCACAGCCAGGTGCGTCGCAATGTACACCTTAGCCCGATGGGCCAAGTGCCAGAAACACGGTTCCCATGTATACACGTCGTCGGGCCGTCGTTCCAGTAGCCTCGACCTGATGCTCGAATCGCCCGCATACGGCGTCATAGCCCGTTCGGCCATGCGTTCATCAAGGATGAGGATGCTGACCAATCCAGCTTCCGCCATCGCAAAGGGTAATTCCCAGAAGTCGTCGGGATAATTTTCTCTAGGCAATACCGCGCCCAGAAGCAGATCGCAATCGGCGCTACGCTTGCCGAACGACTCAAACATGTCATCTTGGCCCAATTGTCCCAACATATCCTGGTGGTGCACGATTGCCGACCTAATGGTCTTATCCGGCTCCCCTTCCTCTCCCTCAACAGCGCCATTCGTTCCGCGCACGCACATTTTGACAGGACAAGTGGATTTCTCATTGAACTGATGCGCGGCTGTTTTCCAACCCTTGTAAGGCTCGGCGTCTGCCGGCACGTCGAGATAGATCACGTCTGTCACTGGCTTTCTATACGGATTGAGCTCCGTGTTTTCCGACCCAATCCAGCGCTGCCAGAGTTGTTCCATAACCGCATCCGCCGAGGGGGCAGCGCCCAAATCCGCGAAAGGATTTTTGTCCAAGCGAACAGCGCGGGGAATCGGAGCCGTACCATTCGATGCGGCATCGCCGGATGCAATCCAGAACACGCGGAAGGGCAATTTAGCCAGAAATTCTTCTCGATCCATATCTTCCATTTCGCCGACGGCGGCCAGTGTATTGCCGTCAAACACAGCGAATTGAAACGCCTGGCATCCCTCGCTTTTCTTGAAATATGTCTTCAACTCATCAATAGTGGCAAAGGCATAGACGCCTTCCGTATTCAGCGGCTTCATGCGTGTCGACCATGCTTCTGTGAACGCGCGGCCGACAAACACCGCGCGCTTGGCCTTAAGGAGCCGAAGACGGTATATCAAAAGCTTTTTCTGGGTGCCTTCGCGGGTTGCATCTTGTCCTTTGCATGTTAACACATTGCAACTTTCAATGGGGCTTGGTTCTTCGACAATCTCGACAACTTCACGTCGATAGTCGAACTGACGCTGTCCCGCCAATAGATTTGCGCAGATTACGATTTCGGCCACCCCCCAGGCATCGCGGCGCACCTCGCTAGAAGGATCAATCAAATCCTCCTCGGCCCAGCTTTGCAGGTGCTTGGCCAAACGCCGTTCCACCGGATTCACGCCGGGCTGATTCGGAATAGGAGAGGTGATCGTCTTTTCCGTGTCGGTGCGGTCATCCCAGATTCTTAAGCGGTAATAATCCTCGTTGTCCTCCTCCTCCTCGACATGCATATAAATGTGCAATCCATGGCCTTTATCTTCCTTCTTTCCATGTTTGGCCGCATTACGGATGATGTTTTCCACAATTCCGTAGAGCGCAAAGTGGCCAACCATTCCCGGCACGGCAATCAGAGGATCAAGGGGAGCGCAGTCCGCATCCACGCTAAATTGTTCAGGCTTCTTATTGGGTGCAAGTCCATAGTCGGGGTCATATGGCGGCACATCAGGCCCTAAAATGCGGTAACAACTGCTGCCTTTTATATCATCTTTTTTACTTACGTAGAGAGAGAGATTCAATGTACTCCGCATGCGCATCTGTAACTGCGCGAGCCGCCGAGGCTCAGGTTCACGGTAATTATCACCGTTTAGCTTGTCCAGCTGCGCTTTGGATAATTTTTCCTCCCAGCCCTGTTTAATGCGCGCGTCGGTTTCCCTCCACCATTGTGCATCCTCGGCATCCGGAAGCGGGAGAGTATGTAGCGGATACCCATGTCCTTCGTTTCTGGCGATATTATCCATAAACAACGCGTTGCGCATCAACGGCGCGAGGATGTCGCGACCCAACCGCTTCGAGTCCGAAGAGCTGTTCGGATCCGTAGTGACTTCGGCCAGGAAATCCGCCTTTTTCTGAATGAAATCATCCAGATTGGTCTTGAGCCGCTCTACGCTCTTGGAGACGCGCATATTACCGTAAAGGATTTCCAAGGATTGGTCATTCTCATATAGCTTTTTCAGCCGTTCCATGATTTGTTTAACTGTCGCCCGCGGCAAGACGTGACTGCCGATATGATGAGAAAAATTTCGAGAGAGGATAGCCGCCGATGCGGCATGCATTGCCTTATCGTGCCTGTCCTGCTCAAGCGGCGGCATAAAGAACGCTGAAAGGATGCTCTGTAGACAAAACAATTGTTCGGCGCCAATCCACCTACGAATACCGACATGCAGTGAGACAGGAAGTGCATTTCTATGAGAAAAAGGAATGAAGATGTTGCCCCAAGTTAGATTTGATCTGGCTGTTGCGCCTATGATCCAGATACAATAGCGGATAACACTATCACTTTCATATTGATTCGACTCTATGTTTACAAAATTCGCATTAAATTCCCTCTTAATATCATCACCTGGGGAATATTTTTCTAACCACGACATGAATCCGTCTGGATTAATCTCATTATTCACGATCTTTGTGACTATCTCTTTAACTGATGGGTCCCTGACAATACATGCGACATCCAAATCAAGAAGCACTCCGAGATCCCGATCACTCATTCCTTTGGGAACACAATATTCACTCGTGCCGGATGGAATCATCCCGTGTATAATCGCTATTTGCGCATACCCATATAGTTTTCTTAGAAATCTCTGGGGCGAAATCAGAATTCTGCCATCTGAATAATCGTTCAAAAACCACTGGTTGAGCACATCATTGAGCCACGGATCATTTGTCTCCCTATCTACAATGTTTATTTTACGGGCATTGTTATCCACGAGAGAAAAATACGAAAATACATCAGGCCAGAGATGGCAATACATACCCATGTAATTGGCAATTCTTCGGGTTGCCTCTCCGATACTTTCATTTATATTTAGCTTTGGCAACGGCTTCAAATGGAGATCTTGTTCGACCATCCGGCTTGAAGCGATTAGACTAAGTCCAATCAGTCGATTCTCGAAGTCGCATAGCTTTGACTTGATCCTGACCAAAAAGTCGTCAATCTTTTTTGTGGTTCTAGGCCACGGGGAAAGGTATGGCCAGAGAAATTCGGTAAGGCCGCCCGGCGATTTAATCGCCTTGATTAGACACTTTTCCTTCCCCCCTGATGCTCGAATCAGTTCCGCTGTACTATTTTTTACCTGTTGGTATGCTTTCGAATAATCCGCTCCATCACCAAGAAGACGTTTAAATATTTCCCGGGCTATATCCTCTGGGCAGCCCCTTCTTGGACTCGCTAGATTTTGCGCGATAGGAATCATCATCGTGCCAACTAAAAACCTGAATAACAGGAGACCGTGGCAATCATCAACTTTAAAAATGGGACCTATTCTTTTCAGCACATTGATGAATTCTTCATCTAGGGTTTTCGAGGCAGCAGCCGATTCCTCTCTGAGTTGGAGAACAGCAATCGGTGCATCCGCGTATTTTATTGACAGTCCGAATATAATTCTAATAATCGAAACCTTTGATTCGACCTCTTCATGATTCATTGGACGAACCAAAGTATCCATTCTCACTAGTAATCTAGGCTTATTTATCTTTTCGAGTTTAAGGGTAATATCATGAGCGAATTCGAAAGCCATATGAGATGTGCTGGGAAGGCCATAGATAATTACATCAGCATTTTTGACAATTTCCTCCCAGCTACTCACGCAATGAAATCCATCGCTTCTAAATGGATCGGTCTTTGAAGTCTCGATATCATAAAAATAATAATTGTCTGCTTTAATCTTGGCACGGCTAATTAAAGCTTGAGCAAGAGCGCTGCCATATTTTCCTAGACCAATAAAGCCTAATTTCATGTGCTTTCCCTTTTGCCATTAAATATTGGATAAAATATCCTCTTATGACGAGAGGCTACATGCCGTTTATTGAAATCTAGCCATTTCGTCTGCTCAATGCCCTCTGGAGATTGATCGCCGCCATCAATAACGTGATCGCACATACGGTCTAGTTCTTCTTCGGTGAAACCCCATTCTTCTTCTGCCGTCTTGGCAAATATACAGCCTGAAGCCTTTCGATATCTCATTTCATCGGGGACGCCGTATGTTTCAGCAATGCCTCTGATATCCTGTTTAGAAAGGCGGGCCATAGGCAGAATATCTCCGGCACTGGAGTTCTTGGGAAAATAGCCGATCATAAACTCGCCTCGATTCACGGTGCCCAGAACCAAGAGGTTCTGATTGTTAGCATAATAATACAAAACAGCTGTTCTCAGGCGCGCTTTAAGATTGGTGAAGGCAACAGAATCACTTTCTTCTGGCAACACACTACTGAGTGCATTAAAAGGAACGGAAAGATCTAAGAATTCGCTAGGAAAACCAAATATTTGCACAGCTTTTTGAGCATATGAATTATCGACATAATCATAAGCGGAGTCCATCTTTGAGATTATAGCAAGGAACTTGCCTTTCAATCGACGCGTTGCCTCATGCGCCAAAAGGGCAAGGGTAAGAGAGTCAATGCCACCCGATAGGCCAATGACGAATCCTTCCTTCTTATTGAATGAAAGATAATCATACAGCCAATCAACCAGTTCTTTTCTTAGTTCTACGTAATCTTTTAGTGTCATATTTATTGTGCATCCACCGGTAGTCCGTTTTTGATCTGTTTGACGATCATCGGGAAAAAGGCATCGCCGTCTTTATCGAAAGAAACGGGGCCTACTACGCCGTCAATTGGAGGCATCTGTGAGAGCCTGGCTCTCACGGATTCGGCATCCGACGGATCCGACACGCCACGCAGCGCTGAGCACAGGGCAATCATAGAGTCATGAGCAAAGGCTGCAAAATAATTTGGTTTCTTGCCTGTAAGAGACTCGGTCTTAGACACAAACTGCTTAACAATCTCGCTGCGCGGGTTCTGCGGATCATACAAAGTTGAAGTGAAATAAATCCCTTCTATAGACGGGCCTGCCTGTTGAATCACATAAGGCTCTCCAACTGTCGCGATTGATAACATGGGAATATTTACGCCTGCTTCCTGTAATTGTTTAATGAGAATACCTAAGTTTTTATCATAACCCACAAGGTATAGTAGATTCGCCTTTAAGCCCGTCAACTTAGCGGCGATATTCTTGAAATCCATGGTCGTCGCACTAAAGGCCTCAGAGAGAACAATTGAACCTCCTTTATTGCGGAAAGATGATTCAAAAACTGAAGCAAAACTTTTGCCCATGTCATCCTCGACATGAAGTATTCCCGCCGTCTTTGCATTAAGCTTATCGCGTGCATATCGTGCCGCTGTGGCAGCATCAATATCGGCATTAATAAATAGCCGGAACACCCACGGACTCTTCGCGGCAAACTTAGCCGCTGATACCGTTGTGGCAAAGAGCACTTTTCTATCGTTTTCCGCGAGAGGCACTAATGCGTTGCTAACGCCGCTCATAGAGCAGATTACAGTACTGACCTTGTCAGTAGCAATCAATTTCCGGTACACGTTGATTGCTTCCTTTGGATCGTTTTTGCTATCTTCAATGATTACCCGCAACGGGCGGCCATTGATCCCCCCTTGAGCATTGATCTCATCAGCCGCCACTATTATACCCATCCGTACGAACTCGCCTAATACAGATGCTGGCCCGGTGATTGGAAGTATTACTCCGATCGTTATATCTGCAGGCAACAAGGATTCGGCCTTCTCCCCCTTCCCACAGCCCCCAAAAATTGCCAAGCATACGCTCAGAATCAGTAAAACCGAAAGCCTCCGCGTTTTTGTGTTCATTGTTTTCTCCTCAATCGAAAGACCATCTTAGCCCGATTATATCTGATCGCTCTTTCATCCGCAGTTAATTGTCTCATATGAATCAATGAAAACGCAAGAAAAGTTTCATTGTAATAACATTGAGCGTGCTATTTATATCACGTATCGCGGATACTACAAATGTTTACATTGACTTGTCACGGTCAATGTGATATTTATATACATGTGCAGAAAGCTCAAATCTTAATTATCGACGACGATGCTGCCTACGCCGAAAAATTGGCGAGTACTCTGAAAGACGCATTCCAAGTCGAAATCTGTCACTCAGAAACCGATTTCCGCGATCTTTATGCGGCGGGCCGTTATGACTTACTGATCGTGGATATGCGGTTGGAGAAAGACCGAGAAGGGTTGTCCATCCTCCATGAGGCGATGACCGCGGACCCAATGCAAGCCGCCATTGTTATGACGGCATATGCCGACATGGAGACTTATGCCGAAGCTCTCGAAGCCGGCGCGATTACATATCTGGACAAGGCCGAATTTTCGCCCGCCCTGATCGCCCGAACGGTCGACGCTATCGTCGAACAATCGCGGTTACGCCGGCGGATGAGTGTCTTGGAAGAACGAATCCGGATTGCCGATCCACTGGAAATCATCGGCGCAAGTCCGGCCATGCGCCGGTTACGCGATGACGTCCGCCGGGCCGCCGATTCAGATGCGACGGTCATTCTTCTGGGTGGGCCGGGATCAGGGAAAAAGCTCGTCGCCCGCAATATACACCGGTTGAATCGACGACGCATGGAAGGACCATTTATCCGGATCGCCTGCGGCCGCGGCTTACAAGCATATCTGACAACCTGCTTGTTCGGTCAAGCCCAAAGTTTGGAGAAACGAAATACGCCGTCTCCCGGCGGCTTGATCGAAGTGGCGAACAAGGGTGCGTTGTTTTTAGACGGAATAGAGGGACTGGATAATGCCGCCTGGGAAGCCGTTCAGTCACTGATTGAGTTGGGCCGCTGCAAACATCCCGTGAGCGGGCGCAAAATCGAATTAGACGCGCAGATCATCATAGCGGAGCGTCCCGGATCTTCCAGGACGGAGCAAGACCTGGGCAAAGCTAAGTCGGCGATTCGCATTTCTATTCCGGATCTTAGCGAACATATTGAGGATATCGCCATCCTTGCGCAATATGTGTTACATGGGCTGTACCGCGACGGCCGCACCAAAGCGCGTTCTTTGCGCAGCGCGGCGCTGGCGGTGATGGAGAGGCTTTCCTGGCCAGGGAACGTTCGCGAGCTGCAAAGCGCCGTCGCCTACGCCGCCGTTCGAGCGGATGCGGCGGGAGAGCCCGAGATAGGCCCGGAACACTTGCCCGCAAATGCTGCGGTGGCGGGGGACATTCCTGTTCCCGTTCAAGGATTCGATTTTCAGCGCAATCTGGCGAGCGCTGAATTGGCTTTAGTGGAAACGGCCATTGAAACCTTCGGACTGCTGACTAAGACCGATCTCGCCCGGCGGTTGGGTTACAACGACCGGTTTGTGTTCGCGAGGCGCATTCGGAAATGCCTCACGGCATACCCAGAGTTAACGAAGGAGTATCCGAAAACCAGGGGGATGATGGCGGGGAGAAAAGACATATGAAGACCGTTTTACTTGTGGATGATATTCCCGAGTATGTGGACACAATGGAATTAAACCTGCCTGAAGAATGCCGGGCCGTTCAGGCGTACTCGGCGGAGGATGCCAAGTCTGTATTTGGAAAAGAGACGCCTGCCCTGGCCGTCATAGACGTACGGCTCAATGAAGCCGATACAGAGAACCGCGAAGGGCTGGAACTCCTCAAGTGGATTAAGGCATCCCGTCCGTCCGTTCCGGTCATAATGATAAGCGCTTACCGTGATTTCGAGTATGAAGCGGAATCGCTCTCCCTTGGGGCGGAGTATTTCCTCCGCAAGCCGGTGCAACCGGACGAGTTCAGGGAACTCGTAAAGAAAGTGATTAAAATTTGAACCTTCTCCTTCAGCTTCTCGCCAACGGCCTTGTGAACGCCGCGTTGTTTTCCATGCTCGCGGTTGGTTTTGGCTTGATTTGGCGCTCTTTGCGGGTATTTCATCTCGCTTTCGGCGGGATATTTGTCGCCAGCGGATATATTTTCCGCACCCTTTCCGTCCGGGTCGGGTGGCCGCCTTGGATGGCCGGACTGGCGACCATTCTTCTCGCGGCAATCATGGGGTGGCTGATCGAGCTGGGCTTGTATCGCCCGTTTTTCAAACGAAAAGCGGGATCGGGCGCCATCTTGATCGCCTCCATGGGCGTTCTCGTTATGCTGGAAAACATCATCGCGATGATCTTCGGAAATGAACTCCAGACCATCCCTCGCGGGATGTCGCCCGTCGTGCAGATCGGAATGATCAGGCTGACGACGCTTCAGCTCTGGGGATTCGGACTCGGCGCGGTTTCGGTGACTTTGCTCTGGATTCTCGTGCGCCGCTTGAGGACATTCAAGGCGATGTGGGCCATGGGGGATCAGCCTGAATTGATACCTGTATTGGGACTTCCTCTGTACCGGTTGCGCGCGATGGCGTTGGCTGTCGGCACCGCGATGGCCGCGGTCCCTGCCTGCGTGATCACTCTCGACCTGGGAATAGATCCGTTTGTCGGCATGAGTTATCTTCTGATCGCCGCCGTAGCTGTCCTGGCGGGAGGCGCGGACTCTTATCGAGGATGGGTAACAGGCGCTGTCGTTCTGGCTGTGCTGCAAAGCCTCGTCGTTTGGAAGTTTTCGGCTCGTTGGATGGACATGGTGACGTTCGGACTGCTGGTCGCCATGCTCGTGTTCCGCCCTTCCGGGTTGGCCGCGGGAGCCAAACGCGTAGAGGAGTACTGATTCCCCATGAACTATATCTTTCACCTTTTAGTTATGATCGGGATATATCTTCCCTTGGCTTATTCACTTAACCTTGCCGCGGGGTTCGGAGGATTGATGTCCGTGGCTCATGCCGCCTTCTATGGCCTCGGAGCTTACGCTTATACCTTGCTCTTGACGGGAGCCGGGATTCATCCCCTGCTCGCGTTGTTTGCGGCCATGCTGATCACCGGATTGATCGCGTCCGGAACAGGGAATATCGCCTTGAAGTTTCGGGGCGATCTGTTTTTTTTCGTTACTCTTGGATTTCAGATGATTGCCTTCATCATCCTGTACAACTGGGTCGGATTAACGCGGGGACCTTACGGCATCACGGGAATCCCTCGTCCGGAGATATTCGGACTGACGCTCCGCACTCCCTTTCACTATGCCGTGCTGGCCGCCGTTGTGAACGCCCTGGTTCTTCCCCTTTTGTTCGCTCTTTATCGTTCGCCGTTCGGCAAGGCTTTAAAGGCCTTGAGAGAAAACGAAACGGCGGCCGAGGCGCTGGGCATCAACGGCAAACGCATCTTCCTGCAAGCGTTTGTTATAGCCGCTGTTTTCGCCGTCATTCCCGGCGCTTTATACGCATCCTACGTGACCTATATTGATCCGACTTCATTTACGCTGAAGGAGAGTATTTTTATTTATGCTATCCTGCTTCTCGGAGGGGCGGGGAACCGGATCGGCCCCTTAATCGGAGTATTAATCATGCTCCTGATGCCGGAGGGGCTGCGTTTTATCGGTCTGCCCGACGCCATGGCTCATAATCTGCGCGAGATCATATACGGTCTGACGCTGGCGGTATTGATGTACTTGCGCCCGCAAGGCATCGCCGGGGAGTATCGAATGACATGAGAGGGTTGAAAAAATGCCGGGCTTGAGCCGCCGCGAATATTCCAGATAGTAAATTTTATGAGAAATAACCTTATTTTAAACAATATCGGCAAGCGATTCGGCGACTTCTGGGCCTTGCGGGGAGTCCGAGCTTCCATTCCGACCAGAAAGATCACGGCATTTATTGGCCCGAACGGGGCCGGGAAGACGACGCTGTTGCATGTGATTGCCGGGACGTTGCGCCCGGACGAGGGCAGCGTCCAGTTCAAGGGAGATACTCTGTCCGGCCTTCCGCCCTATCGGATTGCACGCCGGGGAATCGGGCGACAATTTCAAGATGTCCGCGTTTTTAGCGGATTGACCGTTCTCGAAAACGTCCTAGTGGGCATGATTCCGCATGGACGCCAAGATGCAATTCATGCATGGGTCAACGCCCGCTCGACCCGTGATTTGATCAATAAATATCGAGAGGACGCCGAGCGCTGGATCGAGCATGTGGGCCTCCAGGACGATCTGAAAAGAAACGCGCGAGACCTGTCTTTCGGACAGCAGAAATTGCTTTCGATGGCCCGTCTTTTTGCGCGCGGCTTCGAGTTCCTTTTACTCGACGAGCCGACGGCAGGCGTTAGTCCCCAAATGATCGGGAAAATCACGGCGCTGATTAAAGAAGCGGTCGATGAACGGGGGGTAACGGTCGCCTTGGTTGAGCATAATATGGCCGTGGTCGCGGATCTGGCCTATTGGATTCATTTCCTGCACGAGGGACGAATCGCCTTTAGCGGCGAGCGCTCTCATGTCATGGGCAACGAGAGCGTCCGGCAGATGTATATAGGATTATGACTACTCAGCCGCCGATCCTTGATATTTCCTCCATCTCCGCGGGATATCGCGACCGTCCGGTGCTGCACGACGTATCCCTCGCTGTCGCGCAAAATGAGCGCATCGCTTTAATCGGCCCGAACGGCTGCGGAAAGACGACGCTGTTCAAGGTCATTGCAGGTGCGTTGCGTCCAACCGAAGGCCGCGTAGCATTTCGCGGCGCGGATATTATCCACAAGCCCGGTTATGAACGGATTCGCATGGGAATGGGTTATCTTATGCAAACCCGCAATATCTTCTCCAGCCTTACTGTAGAGGAGAATTTGCACCTCAGCTTCTGGCATGGCGACGGGGCCTTCGCGGAACGGCGGGAATGGATTTTGAACATATTTCCGATGCTCAGAGACCGATTGCAGCTCCGAGCCGGTTTTCTTTCCGGAGGAGAACGGCAGGCGTTGGCCATCGGCATGGTTCTGATGCGCCCCGTCGAACTGCTTCTTTTAGACGAACCGACGGCTGGATTGTCGCCCATAGCCGCTACCGAGATATTGAGCGCCCTGCATCGCGCGCAGGTGGAAGCCGGCTTCAGCTTCATTATGGTTGAACACAACCTTCGCCTTATCCAGCCGTGGGTTACGCGTGTTCTGGTCATGCAACAAGGCCGGGTTGTTGCCGATTGTAACGATCCCCTCATTCTACTCGACCAAAAGCAAATGCAACGGTTCTACTTCACATGAGCAGCAAAATATTTATTATCACGGAAAGCGAAAATCTTTCCGTAGCCGTGCGTCAGTATTTGGAAGGGACTTTCAACCCTAAACCTGACTGTACTGCCTGGACATACGGCAAAGAGGGCATTCGGGGGGATCGATTCCGCGCCGCGGATTTATTGATTTTCGGTTTATTCGGTCGGGACGATCTCGGGTACCGGGCAGAGGGATTGGGAACAGCTGAGAAGATAACATCATCCCGGCGGCGAATTCTGCTGATCTCAGGCTGCGCGGTCGCCGATCAAATAGCGTGTCCGTATTACTGGGACTTGGCGGCGCCCGACTCTCTCTGCGAACGCATCCAAATGCTGCTGAAAGCGGCCCCGCCTTCATCTTCCGACTATATCGGCCTCAAAGACCACTTTCAGAGCTATATTCGCCCGGCAGTGGACCGGCATCGCCTAGTCAAGTCGCGGTCCTGATTCAGCGATGTTCAAGAGCACGCTTAAAATTTTTGCTGCTTTTATTCAGCCAGTCTTGTTATCCTCTATATCATTTCAGGTTCTCTTCCATTTACTGTGGGTAGTTGAAGGTTAAGCGCCCGGCGACGAGATAGACGATGGTCCGGAGATAGTCGACTTGTTTGAACCCGTAAGCCCGCTTCATCGCGGTCTTGATCTTCGAGTTCAATCCCTCAACGACTCCGTTCGTCACGCGGGCGTTCAAGTAGCCCACGACGCCCTTCCAGTAGCGCTTGATCGTCCTCGCCGCTCGAATCACCGGCTCCAGCCGACTATGGGTCGCCCAGTAATACCAGCGCTTCAGATAAGCGATGGCCCGGTCCGGCTGGCGCAGTTCCCAGAACCGGGCGAGAGCCAGCTTGATCTGATAAGCCCGCGTGGTCTTCAGATCCAGACGCTTTAAGGCCTCGAGCCGGGCTTCTTGACCGGAGGTCAGGTTCGCCGGATTCTTCAGCCACAGGAACCGGCTCTTCTTCAGGGCTGCGTTCTCCGCCTGTTCTTGCCGGCGAACCGTCTCCACGGCCATGTTCATCTGGGCCATCACATGGAACCGGTCGAACCCCACCAGGGCTTCATGGAGATGCGTCCCGATCCCGTTCAGGTACGGATCCCACATGTCGCAGCAAACGACCCGGATCTGGGCGGGATCAACCTCCCGGGCTTGAAGATCTTTGACGAACTCATCGACGACGCCCTTTTTCCCGCCCTCCGCCAGGAACACGACCCTCGAGGCGTCCAGATCGCTGAAGGCCGTCATGTAGACATGCCCCTTGCGGAGCGAGAACCCGTCGATCCCCAGCTGCTCGAAGCGGCTCAGGTCGACCTCGCCGCGGGCCCGCTCGACGTAATGGCCCAGGATCCGCCACCGTCGATTGGCATGCTCGGAGGTCAGCTCTGCAACGGCCGCAACCGACATCTCCCGCGACAGGGACAAGATGAGAAGCTCGAAGAGCAGCGTGAAGCCGCTTCCCGGCCGAGCCCAGGGGACCTTGACCTGCTTGACGCCGCACGTCCCGCAGCGGATCCTCGGAACCCGGGCATGGAGATAGGTCTCGTATTGAAAGAAGTTGAGATGTCTCCACGTCCGGTCCTGGGTGTCGTGGACCTCGCCTTCAGGCGTGTCGGCACACGAGGAACAGGGGAACTTCGCGCCTTTGGCGAAGTCGGCCAGAGGTCCAGGCGGCCCTCTTCCTTAGAGAACTTGATCTCGGCGACTTTCCATGGCTTAGTCAAACCCAAGGCGAGGGAAAACAAGCTGAGTTCATCCATCGAGGCGATTCCTTTCATCGGAACTATCGCCTCGGATATTATCATGTTCCGCGCTGCTCCTTAAACCGCCTCAACCCACACTTGATGGAAGAGAACCTCATTTAAAAACTCCGCTCAAAATTCATAACGGGAGTTGGCTTTCGCAAGAATTCGAACCGGCGTCGCTTTTTTCCAGCCGAAACAAAGGGGGACATAATGAGGGGTTGTATTATTCTTTTTACCGTATCGGTCCTCAGCTTGGGGACGGCTTCGGCCGTTTTCTTTGATGAATATCACGCGCCGCTGGGCGAGGACTTCCTCGTCATTCATTTTTCCTACGGAGACGACATCCAACAAGAGGGAATCGTCGCCGTACCCCGCGGCGCCGGAGAAATATTTCCGATCCTGGTGTTTTTTCCAGGAGGGGCATATCGTATGATCGATATCGGCGACCATCCGTTTGGATTGATGGAATTGCATGAGGCGCTGCATTGCGCCAGGAGACGGATCGCCGTCGCCGTTGTCAAATACCGGCTCGGCCCCGATCATCCTTGGCCCGCCCAGCTGATCGACGCGGCGTCCGCGATCAGAACGCTTCGCGAAATGGCGCCTTCATACAACTTGGATCCCAACAGGATCATGACCATGGGACACAGCAGCGGAGGACATCTGGCGCTCATGACGGGCCTTCTGCCGCCGTCTCTTTTGGGAGAGGATTTCCCGGGATTTAAAGGAATCATCAATTATTCGGGGATAACTGATTTCCGGGCGGACCACGCCGTGATATCGAGTATTGCCAAAACGCTGGGCTTGGAAAGCGATCAAATAATCAAGGTGTCCCCGTCTCTTATCCTATCTGAATGGGATCCCCCTCTCTTCACTCTCCACGGAGACTCAGATCCAATAATTCCCTTCTCCCAAGGAGAAACGGCGACGCGCGCCATGGCCGAAAAGAAAATTCAGGGCGCTTTTCTTCCGGTCGTCAACGGAGATCATACCTATAATCCGCATGATCCCGAAAAACGAATCATGCCGGACAGGATGACGATTGCGAAAAAAGCCATCCGGTTCGCGCGCTACCACTTGGGTCCGGCGACCGGCCCGTCCATCTATGACGTCTCCGGCGACGGAAAGATCGATTGGGCCGATTTCGATGAAGTGTGCAACGCCCTGGACAGCAGAGGCTATGAAGTCATGGCCGACGGAACCGTTCTCGGCATGTCGACGAATTGGAACCCGTTCGCCGACGTGAACCGAGACGGCGTCATCGACAGAAACGATGCCAGGCTCGTGTTGTTAAGAATAGAGGATCCCGGATTGATCCAATAGACTTACCCCCGCTCTTTCTTAAGCGCCTGCCAGGCCGCCTCCATCTCGTCCATCGTCGCCTCCCCCAGGGGCGTGCCGTTTTCAGCCAGCCGGCTCTCCAGGGCGTCGAACCGGGCGATGAACTTGGCGTTGGCCCGGCGCAGGGCCGTCTCCGGGTGGATATTCAAAAGCCGGGCGGCGCAGGCCAGGGCGAACAAGCAGTCGCCCATCTCCTCGGCCTGCTTATCGGCGCCGCCCGAAGCGACCGCCCGGTCCAGC
>Ga0209719_1000842_pt1 | contig 42168 bp, 36 predicted proteins | sample AD_JPNAS2_MetaG_FD_184421 | JGI IMG/M metagenome (GOLD analysis project Ga0209719, IMG submission 184421) | Active sludge microbial communities of municipal wastewater-treating anaerobic digesters from Japan - AD_JPNAS2_MetaG (SPAdes) (version 2) | ecosystem: Engineered > Bioreactor > Anaerobic...
AAAAAAATGATTACATACAACTCAGAGCTGTATGACATGTTTACTTGAAAATATACTAAATTTGTATATTGTATGACATAAGCGATGAGTGATCCAAGGGTAATTTTTCTATCTTTGATCCCTTGGAAACTAGATTTACAATATCACAGTACAAAAAAATGTCTTTTATTCAAGAGAAAAAATGAAATCTAGATTATTTTACCAAGATTTTGTTGAATAGAAATTATAGCCCTAGAACTTTAGAGATTTATATCAATTGTCTTAAATCTTTTTTTTCTTCTATACCAAAAGCAGAATCAGATATTCATGAAGATGATGTCTTAGATTTTTTATTGAACTTACAAAAAAAGGGTAGAGCACCTAAAACTATTAACCTTTACAAAGAATCCATCAAAACTTATTTTATGTTAATACACAACAAAAAATTTTCAGTAGCTACAAAATTTTCTAAAGAAGCCAAAAAACTTCCAGTGATATTGTCTAGATCAGAGTTACAAGCTATATTTGATTATTGCTCAAACCAAAAACATAGGTTAATCTTAATGTTGGCTTATAGTGCATGATTAAGAATATCTGAAGTAAGAAATTTGAGATTTTGTGATATAGATTTCAAAGAAGGTATGATTCATATTAAGTCAGCTAAAGGTAAAAAAGATAGAGTGACTATTTTATCACCTAAAATAACTAAAGAATTAGAAAGATTTTGTAACAATAAAAGATTAGATGATATAGTTTTTGAATCTGAAAGATGATGAATGTTACATCAAAGAACTTTGGATCATATATTTTGAAATGCAATAAAAAAAGCTGGAATAAATAAACCAGCTACTTTTCATTCACTTCGTCATAGTTTTGCTACTCATCTTCTAGAAAATGGGACTGATATTCGTTATGTGCAGTCATTATTGTGACATGCAAACATCCGTACCACACAGATATATACACAAGTTACTAATCCAGCATTGCAAAATATTAGAAGTCCATTGTAATTGATATTTTTATATCAATCATTATATATTTTTTAGTTTATTTTAAATTATTTTTAATTTAAAAAATGTGAAAGCGACATAGTATTGCAGCCAAGAAGGCTGCTGGAGATCAAGAGAAAGCTAGAAATTATTCCAAAATTGGAAAAATTATTCAATTGGCTGCTAAATGATGAGCAGATCCTTCTATGAATCCTGTTTTAGAGCTTGCGTTACAAAAAGCTAAATACTATAATTTACCTAGAGACGTAGTAGATAAAGCTATTAAAAAATGATCCTGACAACTCAAAGGAGAGGATTTAAAAGAAGTTTTTTATGAATGATATGGTCCAGGTGGAGTAGCTGTTTTGGTAAAAACATTGACTGATAATACAAATAGAACTAGTGCAAACATTAGAACTATTTTTTTTAAGTACTGATGAAATTTAGGAGAACCAGGTTCTGTTGCTTGGCAGTTTATTCCAAAATGAGTTTTTGTAATTGATGCTAAATTTGAAATGATAAATGATAAGTGAAATTTAATAGAAAAATTGATTCCTTTGGAAAAAGAGCAAGCAGAGGAGGAACTTATGGATTTAGATATTGAAGATATAGATTATGAAGATTGAAATCTTGTACTTATTGTCAATAAAACGAATTTTAGCTCAATATGACAGCAATTAAAAGATAAATTTTATCATATAATTGATTCTGCAATTCATTATTTACCTGATAATACTATTTCTTTATCTTGAGAGGAAGAACAGCAACTTTCTCTTCTTATAGAAAATTTAGAAAATGATGAAGATGTAGATTCGATTTTTCATAATAAAAAATAATTGATTTTTGCAATTTTTAAGGTTTTGTTCTTATTTTTACACACTCTTGTCATTCTGAGTTTTGTTGTTGTAAGGAATCCATCTGCAACAAATAGATGTTTCAACTTACAAGTTCCATATGACCCAACAATACCAATTAGATTTTAGAAATTAGTTTTGACATAAATTATTGTCGTTCATCATTCTATAAATTTCAAATAATTTTATTATTTTTTGATTGTTACTCAAATTATTATATTCTCTTTCTATATTTTCAATTATACCTTTAAGTTCTCGTAAATTTGAAGTGTTTTTTGTGTCAACTTTTACAATATCTCATATATTTATTAAAGTATTTTCTATTTTTTTTAGAGCTATCTCTGGACTCAACTTTTCATTAATACATTTTTCTCATAACTTTTCTGCTATTTCATCTACTTCCTCATCGCTAATTCCTTTTCCATATATATCCATCTGTATTTCTCATTTATATTGTATATTTTCAAAGTTTTTCAAATCTTGCTGTAAGTGTCTTTCAAAGGTAAAAGTATTTATTTTTATGATTGGTGCTAGATTATTTAAAAACTTTTTTAATTCTTCTGTTTTGTTCTTGTTATTTTCTACTCCTATTGTGTAAGCTAAACTTGGTATTGCTCTGTATTTATCTCTAAACTTATAAAAACATAAGCTATCTTTTTCACTATCTTCACAAACTACAAGCTCTCTTATAGTTTTGTTTATAATTTCATCATTTAATAAATCATTTTTTTGTTCAGAAAATATTCGTTTGTATAAACTATATCATATTACTTTTTCTTCATCTAAATTTAATTCTGTTTTCAATTTTTCAATTGTTTCTATTTTATTTTCTTTTATATTTTTCCGTAGATTATATATAAATTCGTTGATTAATGAAATGTTTTTTTGATTGGAGGTAATAGATAATTTTTCTACAAGGAGTAAAAATGAACGCTTTGAATTGGAAATGAATTTAATATTCATAGGAATGTGAAAACTATCTCATTCTTCTATTATGTCTCAAATTACTATACTTTCTATCTTATTAAATTCATTATTTGCTCAAACATTTTTAATAAAATCACTTCGTTTTTGAATTAATTTTATATCATTGTAAGGATTTTTTTCTAAATATTTTATACCGATTAAATCAGTATCTATTTCATTTGTAAAAGGATCTTTCCAAATGTTTAATTCTGGTAAAAAAATGTATTTCATAAAATTAGAATAAGGACTTTGTAAAATAGATAGATAAGAATTATATTTTTCTATTTCTTTTGATAATTCTATTTCATAATTTATTAAATCATTTAATGTTTTTTTAGATTTAATTTCTTCTTTTGTATAATCATTATTTTCTAGAACTTTTATATTAAAGTTTTTTATTTGATAAAGTTCTTTAGATTCTTTGTTTAGATTACTAATGTTTATAAAAGTTTTTATTATCATATAAATCATTAAAACACTAGTGATGATAGCAATAGGTATCAAAAATTTTACTTTATCTTTGTTTTGCCTAAACCAATTGATACTAGATTTGAAATTATTGCCAAAATTTTGGAAAGCTATGTTTCATTTATTTTCGTTATTATTTACTTGATTTCATTTGTTTTTAAACATTATATTTTTTATTATGATAAATAAACTAATTATTTGTACTTATAAAATCATCAATTTCTCTTTCACTTTCTTTTTGTATTTCTACTGTAAATGATTTATTTGAATTGTTGATTGTAAATTCTGTTGATCCTATTTCTATTGTTTTTGCTTCAGTTTTTAATGTTTTTACAGATATTCCTCTTCCTAAAATAAATTTACTTTGTTTTAAGTTATTTATTAAATTGTTTAAAATAAACACATGAGGAGATAATATTCCTTTTTTAGCTAACTCAAGTTCATCTTGTTTGAATGTATTTATGTCTATATTAAAAGAAATTTTATTACTATTTTTATCAAATTTTTTAAAATCTATGCTAAAACTTGGAAGTTCAGATTGTTCTAATTTTGTGTCTGTGTATTTTATTAAACTTTTAAAAAAACTTGTATCAAAAGTTTTATCATCATTTAGATTATAATATTGTTCAAAATCTCAAATAGTACTACATTCATAATCACTTTCAAATGGATTTAAATAACAATTTTTAAGATATAAATTTATATCTTTTTCTCACCTTGATATAATTATTTTATTTTTTTCTTCTATTTCTTTTTTAGATATTTTGCTAGCATTAGATAATCATTCAATAAATGTATCTAAATAGGGAAAAACATTTATGGCACTACTAAACTTTATAGACTCCAAAGAGAGTAGTGAGTTGTAAATTGAAGATATTTGTTCTTCACTTGATATAATCTCTCAAATTTCTTTTGATAAAAATCATTCTTTACTAATAGATTTTTTTAGATTCTCTAGTGTTTTATGATTAGACAAAATGTTGTTGTTCAAGTTTTTTACGGCTGTACTTAATATATCTTTTTTTTGTATATAGTTTATTTTAGATTTTATTATTTCATTTAGATTGTTGATTCAATCTTCTCCTATAAGATTATAATTGTTCCCCGCTCAATGTTTAGTATCTAATCCTAAATAAGTTTTTAAAAAATCTTTAATTTTATTTATATTTGATATTATTTTGTTTTCCTTGTTTTCTATATTAGTCACTTGATCATTTATATAATTGTTGTAAGTTTTCAATCATATAGAAACACTTACTGTAATAATTATTGTTAAAAATGATATAATAAAAATTTTTCGATAATTAATGCGATAATGTTTTTTTTCTTTATTTTCTAATTCAATATTTTCAAAAATAATTTTTTCATTACTAAAGCTTTTGGCTTCCTCTATTTTTATATTTTCTAAATTAATTGTATCTTTATTGTTGTCTAAATTGTTGTTTTTGTTTATTTGAGGTATTATGTTTTCATTAGTAGAAAAATTTTCAATATTACTATTGTTTAAGATTTCTCATAAATTTATGTTCTTGTTTTCAGTCATATTATCATATTAGAATAAATATAATATACACTATTATTATACTCAAAAAGAGAAAAAATATGAAAAAAAAGAGATTTATTTGCTCTTTTCTTTTTGACATAAGTATCTATTGGTGTGTGGTATGAGGTGAGCTGTGTTTATAATAAAATATTTGTTTTTATTCTCTGTTTTTTAATTTAAAATAAAATTTAAATAACTTATATAATCGTGGTCTAATTATGAGATCATAACTGCCGTATTGTTCTATTTTTGTTCATCACAAGGATTCTTTAAATCTACTTACTCCATTGAGTGGGTGAGTTGGAAATCCTGTTGGGGCTCATCCAAGCATATCTACATAAGTCATTCATAGTTTTCTAGCATGTCCAAAAATTTTAAACTTTAGATAATGATGACCTCCTATATTAGAATATTTTCTATTTGAAAATCCATATAAATAAATTATACGATGTTGGTCGTATACACAGATACTCCCAGCTATAATATCTCAGTTTATTGTTGAAGTAAATAAATTACCACGGTTGTTTTGAGTCATATATCTAATCAATTTGTGGTATTGTTCTTTTGGTATAATATTAAAACCTTTCATTCAAGATAATTCTATCCATTTTTGATAAAATAAGTCATATTGATCAGGAGATGCTACACCAAATTCAATTCCTTTTTTTATAGCCTTTTTTACTCTTTCTTTGCAACCAGAATTCATCTCACTCATTAGTTCTTCATCTGATTTTGTAATGTCGTATACAATATTGGCTTGTGGCATATTTTCTCTAAAAGCTGTTTCTAATCAGTATAATTCTTTCATCTGTTGACGAACTTGTAGCCTAATTTCTTTCATATCATTTAAAAAGCTGTCGGATCTTATTCAAACATTTTCAAATCTTATTATTTCATTGAGTAGACATAGTTGAACAAAAATTACTCACTTTTCTTTTTTGTATTTTTGTGCTAATTTTTTTAGTTCTGATTTTATATAATCTTTATCGGTAGGGAATTCAACTCACATAATTTGTAACCATTTTGTTTTGAATGGTCATATATTTTTTTCTTTTACTAATCAAAAATAATCTTTACCAAATAAATTTATTGTAAAATGTGGTTTGTTGTATATTTTTGTTTGTATATCTTTTCGTAAATTACTTTGGTATAAGTTGTACACTATTGGATATTTGTTGATAAATAAATCGTAGTGTAGTATATAATTTTTTGCGGAAAAAGCAAGACTATTAGTTGATTATTAGGAAATTTGTAATCACATAACCTGTTCAGATTATCAATATTCATATGAAAATATATAATATAGTTTTGCCAAGTTTTTGTCGATTTTCAGATTTTTCTGGATTTACTAGTATTTGGAAAGTTTGAAATATTATTATTATTAATACAACCAATGCGGTAAGCCCCATAATTCGGTTTATTATTGTGTATATGATGGGGATGTTTTTATTAGCTAATATTCATCATCATATATCTCATAGATTTTGAGCACTTTGATTTAAAACATTATCTTGTTTTCCATACACAGCTTCCACTAATTGTTTAGCTCATATTATGATTAACATAGATATAGCACTTCGTGCTATCATTGTTATTGCTTTTTTTTGACCAGATCAATCAGATTGTGTAATAAATCATAGTGTTTTACCTGCTAATGCTAAAAACAGAATTCATAAAGCCAGATATAATACTATTTTTATAAATGGATATGCGATTTTCCCATATAATTGTTGTGCTATATCTGCTCAGTTTAGTCATACAGTATCTCAAGATTGTAATATATCTTCAAATATTACACTTCATATATATCTAGCACTTAAAATTATAATTATTCATACAATTCAATAAATTACCAGCATAACTCATTTTTTTAAATCTTCTTCCTTATCTGAAAAGAATAATTTATATGCTCATATTATTCATACCATTACACCAATAATTATTATAAAAGGAGTTACTACATTTACTATTTTATTAAATATAAAGCTTCTTATGGAGTCTCACCCTCCTATGGTAGAACTGGGTTCAGCTGCGTCTAAATTGTCTTTTATGGGTTCAATTGCTCTGTTCATAGAAGGATCAAATCTAGATAGTTTATCTACTCGAAAAGAGAATTCTTTTGTATTATTACTTGTATCAGTTTCATTACTAGTAAAGCTATTATTTCGAGCTCAATCTTCATTTATACTACATTTTATTTTCACTTCTCTTTGTGTTTCCGTTAAATTATCCGACAATTGTAGATTTCTTGCTATCATTCAGCTATCTGGCTCTATGATAAATTTGGTCATTGTAGATGATAGAAACACCTCTAATGAAGAGTTTACTTCTATACACTTTATAAATCCTTCTGATATAGGTCAATCATTAACCGCCGTTCCTACTCATATATTTTCTATTTTTATATTGATTGAGGGTTCTGAGTATAAAGCTACCGTGTCACCTCCATTACTTAAATAAATTTTACTTATTATTAAATCAAAATTTGCTTGTGAAATTCACATAATTCATGTTATTCATATGAGTATGTACAAAAATAATTTGTATATTTTTTTCATTTTAGCTTTTTTTCTTAAAAAATAAATTTACAAATTCTTTTAAAATTGGTATATTTGGAACATGTTTTCGTTTAATTATCATTACACCATATCTTCATGTAATTAATAACAAAGCAACAACCACATTAATGTTATCGTTTTTTATTCACAAATAAAATGAAAATAGTAGTATTATTAATAATATTAAATATTGTCACAATATTTGTTTGTAATCTATTTTTGGTATCAATTCAAAAGTTTGTTTGATATTAGAAATGTTTTCTTTTATTTTTTTTCAATTAAATAGTGTTTTAATAATTCCTAAAAAATATCCCCAGATTTCTTCTGGATTTTTTTTGAATATTTTATTTATTGTATTTTCAAATTTTTCTCATCAATAAACTCCGTTTGATACGGATATTATCCTTAAAACAACAATAAGAATAATCATAATTATCAAACTTTCTCAAGGAAAAATTAATAAAAGTATACTAAATATCGTCCATAATAACAAGGATTCTTTTAACAATATATTTGGATTTTCAAATTTGTGTTCATCATATCGTTTATAGATGTTATATATTGGTATATAACACAAAATATTATCTAATAGTGCATCTTTTGAGTGAGTTAAGTTTGTTTTATTATTATTTCAGAAAATTTCTTTGTTTAATATTGCACAAATACTTCAAACTGTCAAAGATATTCATAAAACTATACTTATAACAAATCATAAATTTTGAAATAAACTGTTGTTGCTTGTGTAGTAAATGATTTGAAAGAATATAGTCATCCCCAACAGTATTATATTAAAATATCCTAATTTAATATATCCTTTCAAAAAATTTTGTTCTGATTTGTTTATATCGTTTTTTTTGGTTAAGTTTTGTATTAATGGAGAAAAGAACATTAATGCAGATAATGCTAATTCTGTTTTATTACTATATGTGTTTTGTTTTTGATTCATATTATTTTACATCTGTTGATATAAATGCCGCTTCTTCTGCAGAGGCTAATATTTTTACTCAAACATGTTGATTTCAAGCAAATATTAATCATTCTCATATTCCGCAGGATACCAACCTTCTTTGTTCCACTTCTGATAATCATAATAAACTATTTAATAATTTTATAGAGGTGGTAGATTGCTTTAATAATATTTGTAAAGCTGAGTTGGATATGATAGGTTTACCATATTCGCTTCTTGTAAAATCTTCGATATCTTGAGATATTGTTGTAATCCCTACTCAATACTTTCTAGCTCTTTTAATTAATCAAAACAGAAACTCGGCTGAGGTTTTATGTTTTAACATAATCCGTGCTTCATCACAAACTAATAGTCTTTTTTTCTTTTGTGCTCTTACTTTTGTCCGAATAAAATTTAATACATTAAACATGGCAGGAGTTTTTAATGCTTCTTCTAGATCTCTTATACTAAAAACAGTCATTTTATTGGTGATATCTACATTTGTATAGTTGTTGAATACTTTTCCAAAAGTACCAGTGACATATTTGCTTAATTTCAATGCCATTTTTTCTCCTCAATCCATACCATCCAAAGTATTCATTAAATCTTCCATGATAGGAGGTTGTTTTCATTCGTATTTTGTGTCTTCAAAAGAAAATCATTTTAGATTGTAAGTACTCTGAAGAGCTTTATCCAATAAGGCTTCTTCTTCTGTGCTTAAATCTCAAATCAGAAGTTCTATTAGTCATATTAGGTTCATTATTTGACTTCTAAGAAGATCTCATGGTCAATATTCTACATCTTCTATATTTGGTGGTATATCAAAAGGATTCAAGTGTTGTTGAGAATTGGTCGCTATATTTACATAGGTACCACCAACTCTATCACAAAGTCACTTATATTCATTTTCTGGATCTATTACAATTGTGTCAATTCAGTTTATTAAATATCTCAATATTTCTAATTTTACTGTAAATGATTTTCATGCTCCAGATGTTGCTAAAATACAACTATTCATGTTTGGTAACTTCCCATTAAATCTATCAAATATTACTAAGGAGCCTGTATAACTGTTAATTCAATATAAAATTCCGGTTTTATCTATAAGGTCATTTGAAATAAAAGGAAAACTTCATGCTAGAGATGATGTAACAGCACTTCTTGTAATTCACAACTCATCATTACATAAGGGAAGTATGCTATTAAATCATTCATCCATTCTTTGAATAGAGTGTTTTACTTTAACTCAATATCCAGAAATTTTTTGTTCAAACTTTCTTCAAGTTTCTTTTAGTTTATCTTCTTTTTCTTCGTAAATATTTGTATAATATCATAATTCAAAATACCTTTCTTCGCGAGTAGTTAATTTTTGTCTAATTTCTTCCACATCTCTATATTGTTGTTCAATTTCAGTATCAAGCGTTATGCCTTTTCTTATAGATTCACTTATTTCAGCTTTTAATTGGGTAGCTTTTTGTTTTAACATAGATTGTATCGCAGCATCATCTTTTGGATATAAAATAAAGCTCATATCTCGTTTTGTGTCAAATGAAAATATTTCTCTTGTTCGTAATGCATCGATATAAGAAGGATAGCTTTGGACATAATAAGATCTACCCAAAAGTCCAGCAACATTGAAATATGTGCTATTTGTTTCCCAAAAAGATGGTGCCATATGAGATTTGTAGTCACTAATTGTTTTATAATATTGTTTTTCAGCAGCAGAAATGTATTGTCTTAATTGGTTGGTTAAAATTTTATCAGAATACTCTTCATCAGGCATTTCTATAATTTGTCTTACCTGTTCTTTTAAAGATAGATTTTTAAGTATTGGGTTTTCTTCTTCGCCATTTTTTTGATTGGAAGCACCTTTGGTCTGTGGTATAATAGATTCAATCAATCTATCTAGGAATCACTTTTTTGCCACTTTTTTATTCTCTTTTTTGTCTTCTTGAGTTTTGTTATCGTTATTACTAATAGGAAAATCTATAACTCATCATTCCTTTACTTGTCTAGTGTGGTTTGTATCAAAGACAATGTTTTTTAATTTTTGTTTCATGTTTTTATTTTTTTTAATAAAATAATAACTCATAATCAATTATATTGAAAATCTTTATTTTTTACAAAAAAAAAATGATTTTAGGCTAACTTGGTTTGACTTGTTTGAAATAAGTTATCTGGTAGCGGTGAGTTCGTGAAAGTTTGTATGCACCCGGGTGGTATACAAACTAAACTTTATAAACTAAATTATGTTTTCTGTATTTCGATCTACTTTGAAATGTTTTTGGTTAATTCTTAATTTAGTATAAACGATATCCATAAAATTCCTTAAACTTTCTCATTTCAAAATAATATTGTATCTGTATTTATTGAACATTTTATAAATTAGTGGGGGAGTAGTATAGATTTCCAGATTATCCATTTGGTATTTATCCTTTAGGTACAATAAATCTTTGTACATTATATCTATTTTATTAAACAGTTTTTCTTCTATTTCATCTTTGTAAGAGATTACACAAACATCAGAAAATGGTGGATATAGATTTTTTTTTCTAAATTGATTATCCTCTATTGTAAATAGTTCTTTATCCATTTTACAAGCGTTTCTAATACTATAAACTTCAGGATTAAAAGTTTGTACTATATAATTTTTACAAGTATGACTAGTAAAAGTATCATATAAAAAATGAAAATTATTTTTTGCAGCAGAGTAGTCTGGGATATTTAGACCTATATCAGCATTCAAAAATATGATCAAATCCAATTCAACTCACTTAATAGGGGTGTTTAGCAATGAAGTTCAAATATAAATTTGAATATCTTTTTGTTCTAAAATTTCTTTAATTTTTTTTTGTGATCTAGTAGTGTCTGCATCAATTATTACTGTTTTTACTTTGTATTCTGTTTGAATATATTCTGCTATTCTTTGAGTTCCTATTCAAAATTCCTTAATTTCCGCAGAATGACAATGAGGACATTCCAATGGGAAATTGTATTGTGTTTTACATATATTACAAAGTCCTATTTTATTTTCATTGATTTTATAGTAGCTAATATTTACGTCACATCTATTACACTTTGGGACATACCCACATTTTTGACAGAAAATACCGCTTGAAAATCATTTTTTATTTACGATAATTCATATTTTTTTATTATTTTTGATTTGTTTTTCCAAAGATGCTTTTGTGATTTCTGAAAAAATATAATCGGTTTCTCTCCTCATATCTACTAAAAAGATTCATTTATTTTTATGTTTGAATAATTCGTAATTCACTTTGTGGATATTTTTAATATAAAATTATCTGTATTATTATGTATAGGTATAATAATTTTTTTTTCAACAAAAAAAGAAAGGAAGGTAAAGGCAAACCTTTACCTCCCTCAGAAGCGTATTGTTTGGACTTTCGTCCTAGAATTTATCGTATTCTAGCCCGCTCCTAAATTGGCACTTATATTATATATAAAAATTCTTGATTTGTCAAATTTTTGATGACTTTTTTTCTGAAAGTTTGTAAGGGTGGTAGACAGCTTAATTTGATAAGCTTGTAGCTTTGAAAAATTGTTCAATATTTTTGATAGTTTGATTGAAGTCTTTTGTTTGATTACAAATTTCTTTTAATTCTTTTGATCCTGGAATGCCTTTTAAGTATTGGTGTAAATATGTTCTAAAGAGTAGAGGAGTATAGTAGATTTTTTCATAATTACTTTGGATATCAATAGATTCAATCTCTTGTAATTTGGGTTTTATTTTGTTTTTTCATAGATTCTTGGGATTTAGGTCTGATGTAAATATTTCAAATTTAGCTAGTAAATTTATGTGCTCCAGAATTGTTTCAAATTTTTCTTGTATTGTCGGACTATGATTTGTGAATATTCGTGGATTTCATATAGCTGATTGACCTATCATTACACCATCTAGATTCTGGATTTTATTTGTGATTTCATTGAAGTTTTTTATTGCTCAGTTTCATATGATTTTACAGTTTTTATTAGCTTTTTTTTTCAATTCATAAATAAATTCTCGGTCTCAATCTCCAGAATAAAGTTCTTTTAATGTTCTTGCATGAATTGTGATCATATGACAAAAATTACTAGCTTCTGTGAGAAAATCCATTTGTTTTTTTTTATCTTCCTCATTTAGTCCTGTTCTACTTTTGATGCTAAAGGGAACTTTTAGATTTTTTGAAAGAGTTTTAATTATATTCAAAGTAGATTCTTTATTTTTTAATAAAGCAGATCATCATCAGGATTTCATAACATTATTTGCTGGACAACCAGTGTTCAATTCAATTCAAAAAATTTTATTTCAGTATTTTTTTTCAATGTCCAAAGCAGTTTCCAAAAGTTTTTTTTTATTTCATCAAAAAATTTGTAATACTATTGGGTCTTCAAAATCCGTATGAATTATGTGTTTTATTACTTTATCTGGATTCGCGACATAGCCATCTGATGTCATGAATTCTGTCCGTAGAGTAAATTGATATTCAGGGTTTTTATTATATTTTTCAAATATTTTTTTTGTTATAACCCTACAGGCTAGGTCAGTAATCCCATCCATAGGAGCTAGTGCTAAAATCATTAAATTCTAATTTATAAGTCTAAAAACAACTTTAGTTTAGTTTTTTGAAAAATTAAAACAATTTGAAATTTGCTTTTTTTTATGTTTTTGTATATAATTGAATTGATTTATATTTTGTGAATGTTTTTATGAAAATTTGAAAACATATAAGAATTTGGTGGTTGGAATGAGATACTAACTCTGATCTAGATAAAAAAGAAATTGAAGTCAAGGACAATGTACCAGAGTGTGATGGTGTAGAAGTAGGAGCTGATTCCAATAAAAAATGTAATGTAGCTAAGTCTACTAGATTTTTTGATAAAATAGCATTATTGAAATTAGATGATTCCAAAAAAAGTGAAATAGCACAACAAATAATAAATGATTCATACTCTACTAAGCTATATTGGATACAGTTATTTTTGGCTTGTGTTATTGCTGCCTTATGATTGTTTATGAACTCTATCCCTGTTACAATCTGAGCTATGCTTATTTCACCGCTTTTAGATCCTATCAAATCATTGTCATTTGCTATTACAAATGGTCATAAAAAAATGTATTTTAGAAGTATAAAAATATTGTTACTGAGTATTCTGGTTGCTATTATATCTAGTGTATTTGTTTCAATTATTGTTCCATTTTCTCATATTACACCAGAGATTACATCTAGGATTTCTCCCACTATTCTTGATCTTTTTGTGGCTTTATTTTCATGAGCATTTGCTTTTTTATCTTTATGATTTAAAAAATTAGAAGAAACCGTTGCTGGTGTTGCAATTGCCGTTGCACTTTTACCACCACTTTCTGTTGTTTGAATATGAATGTATTTTTTAGATTTTTCTATAATTCAAGGTAGTTTCTTATTGTTTTTAACTAACTTAGTGGCGATAATTATTGTTTGAGTGATTATATTATATCTATTTTGATTCTTCCCGACCAATAGGGCTTGACAAAAGAGAAGTTTGATTGTATTCCTGATGGTGTTCTTCTTTGTTCTGCTTATCATTTTCCCTCTTAAAAAATCTATGTTGCAAATTTCTGATAATATTAAAATAAACAATCAAATAAATGAAACTATAAAATCTTATTTTAAGTCTATAGATACGAAAATATATTTAGATAAGGTTTCTTTCCAAAATTTATGAGATGATTTAATTCGTATCAATTCTGTTTTGAATGTCCCAAGTGATGTTTTAATTACTAATGAAAATAAGACCGATTTGACAAAAATATTATCATTAAATTTACAAAAATCTATTGAGTTGGATCTGAGTATAGTTGGAATTTCTAGTGTATATATTTCAAAAGAACCAACAAAAGAACAATTGATGATGTCCAAAGTGAAAAATATTTTTGATAGTACATTTAAATGAATTGTTTTATTGGATTATAAGTTCTTACAACAAGAAAAAATTATATTATTCTTAAACTTATATTCTCCTGAAGAAGTAGATAGAGATGATATATATGATACTTTATTATCTGATTTGAAATTAGAATTTTCTGATGAGATAGAATTGATAATTCAATGGCAAATTAATGGGAATAACAAGGAGGAAACTACTGAGTTGGATAGCTTGTCTAGTTGACAAGTAGATTTATCAGGGTCATTGGAGAGTTTATAAAGTTAGAAAGCCTGCCTGCCATGTAGCCAATACTGCGGGGCGTGGCGGAGCGGGGTTTGTAAAGTTAGAAAGTTACAAGCTTATCCCGCCCATACTCTTGTAGTTTTATAGAGCTTGCAGGATTTGGCGGAGCTGGGGAAACGAACTCCATTCTATGAAAGGAGACAGTTTTGTTGTTTTTCCTACTGGCTTAAATTTCCATAGCGGAAAGCAAGCAACTTCCTCCAAAGAAGGGAGGCAGTTTTGTTGTTAGTAATTTCCATTTTAATTGTAGTTCCGCGATTCTGCGGGGCGGGGCTGCAAGAAGTGGGTTGTGAAATATTCGTTAACAGATAATTGGATTCTGCAAATAAATTCTTCGTAACAATAATGCTCAGAAAGACAATGATGTAGCTAAAATTAAGGCAGGATTATGAAAATCTATAAACACTTGAAAAAAAATAACAGCTTCTTATTATTTAAAAGCTTTTATTTTTTTTATTAAAATATGAAAAAATTTATAGTATTTTTAAAGTGAATTTTGATGTGAACTTGTGATGTGATACCATGAGTTAGTTGATGAACAATCGCTTTTATTACTTGAATATATGATAAACTTATTGATTCTTTATATTGATTCAACTTATCCACATTAAAATTAGTTTTTAAATGAAAGTTTAAAGAAGCTTGGAATGCAGTAAATTGATCTTTTTTGTTAACATTATTTGCATGAATACTAGTTGCTGTATTAACTTTTGCGAAACTTATTAGTTTTTTACTGATCAACCATCCTTCTTATGTTTGGGCGTTCTTTTTCGGATTAGTGCTTTCATCCGTAGTTATTTTAATTAAATCCTTAAAAAGCTGATTCAAAGTTATTTATTTATTGTGGTTGATTATTGGTGTTGTAATATGATTTATGCTGACATCATTACCAGTTGTAAATTTATGAACATCCAATTTGATTATTTTCGGTTCATGAGCAATAGCAATTATGGCAATGATTTTACCTTGAATAAGTGGTTCTTATATTTTGTTGATTCTTGGACAATATCAAAATATCTTACAATATGTTGTAAATCTTACTTCTCGTGATTGGTCTGCGATTATCCCTTTGTTGATATTTATTTTATGATGTTTAATTTGATTGATTTTATTTGCTAAACTTCTTTATCGAGTAAAGAAAAAATGGCATAATCAAATGGTTTTGGTTTTAACATGATTTATTATCTGATCTTTACAAAAAATTTGGCCATGGAAGGAAACAATACAAACATATTTGGATTCTCATGGAATAGAACAACCATTAGTTCAAACTAATATTATCCCTTCTTGGTCGATGGATGTTATTTGGTGTGTTGCTTTAGCTATTCTTGGTTTCCTAATTGTTTGGATAATTGATATAATTTCAAAAAAAAATGAGAGGTAGTTTTATTGATAGATTATTTGGCAAAAAATACAAAAAAATATAATAATATATTATAATAAAAGTTTTTTTATCGTGCTTTTTTTATTTTTAATTGATTTGTCTTAAATTTATCTGTGTTTTTGGTTTTTTGCAATAATTTTTTATTTATTTAATTTGAAGGAGTTAATTATTGTTTCAACTCATTCTATATATTTATCAAAACTGTCTTTTGTTGCTGTATAATTGATGGAGTAAACACGATTTTCTGGTGCCATAAAAAAGGTTTGTAGAGATTTTAGTGTTAGGTTTGTGTCTTTATGGATATGTTCATAAATTATTGTTTTTCCTTTCAGTTCTCATTGAGTTACATCTTTACTTTTTGTTTCTTTGAAATTTTCCAAAGTTTCTTTTAGTTGTCGAATCGTTTCTTCGTAGTATTCGGCCACACTTAAAAACTTTTGTAATTGTTGAGTAACTATAATAACATTTTCGTTTATTTCATCGTCCTTTGGGGTTGATATTGTTACATTAAATGTATTTTCTTTTACCGTCCAATTTTTTGGAAAATCTAGTGAAAAATTTTCTATTTTATTTTCATATTGAGCAGTTTCTGTGGAATCGCTGGTATTCTCGACATTCTTAGCATCATCAACATTTTTAATATTATCAGTATTTTGAGAATTTTCGATGTTGTTGATATTTTCTGTTTGGTCTGTTTGTTGATCGGTATTGTTTAAAAAATTGTTTTCTTTAAACATACATCATTGTAAAATTAAAAATAAGATTAGAAGTGGTAATATTAGCTTTTTTTGCATTTTAGTTTTTTTATATAAATAAATATTTGTTTGTTACCAAGATAATAAATATTTAATTTTGTCCTAATTTCAACCCATTATTGTTAAATATTTTTTTCTCATATAAAAATAGTGTTGTTAGATTTTTTTCGGTTTTTTATTTTTTGTCACTTGTTGTTTACATATGTTAATAGTATAGTTTTAAATCCAGCTGTTTTTGTTAGATTTTTTATTTCTTTTTTTGTAAAGATGTGATAATATCTTTTATTAGTTATTCCCTTATTTTTCCAAGGGATATATAAGTCGTTTCGACTGTAATTTCAAGATGTATATAGAAATTTAAGTAAAGAATTTATAAAAACTTTATAGTATTTTTTTATAAATCGTTTTGAGATAGACCAATTTGTCATTATCAGTTTTCATCAATAATTTAGGCTTCTGTAAAAGCTTTTTAACAAAAACAATCTTTCTTTTTTGCTTGGGATGTGTTGAAAACTCGCTATTCATACAATGTAATCAAAGGATTCTTGTTTTGTTTGTTTGATATAATTAGATATGTCATCTTGTATGAATTTATTATTAGAATTATCTTTTTTTGCAAATTCTATTAACTTTTGTGATAAATCTATTCAAATGTAATTTATTTTTTTATCTTGTAGGTTTTGATTTAAAAAAGATATAAATCTTCCAGATCAACATCAAAATTCTAAAATTGAGATTGTCTGTTTAGGGTTTTTTTTAATTTCTTCCAAAATTATGTATCAATCAGATCGATATTTTTTTCTGGTGAAATAATATTTTTCGGCTTCTTGATTGTAGAAGTTTTCCAAATCTTTTTTTATTTTCATTATTAAAAAATTGATTGATTGCTAAATTTGTTGTCATCCTCATTTTGGATATCTCATTTTGGTTTAGCTAATTTCACAAAATCTTCAATATTAAAAGTTATCTCTTCTCATTCTATAAATATTTTTTTGAAATGTAACAAATATAATAGGACAAAAGCAGTCATTCTAACATCATTTTTACAATATTTTTTGAGTTCTTCTAGATGTTTTTTATCTCAGGTTTCTTGGTATTGTTTCCATAAAAGTTCTCATTTAGTTCCTGATTCTAGTGTTTTTTGTATTCATATAAGAGTTTCAGATAACTTGTTTAGTCATATTCTTTTTCCGGATATGTTTCGTATAAATTGGAATATGTCCAAACTTTTTTTGTTTATGATTCCCAGTTCTTTTTCACCAAATCCTCATTGTTTTATGCTAATTGGATTGTCAAAAGCAAAATTGTTAAATCATATTATATATCATTCAAATTCCGTAAGAGTTTTAGCAAAATCGTTTAAATTGTTTATATCTATGTAATGATAACTCATTTTTTCATCTCATGGTCTCATAGCATAGGCTAATAAAAATTTATAAGAGTCCAAATTGTTCCCCACTCACATTGTAGTTTCAATATCAAATACCATATAAGGTTTGTCTAATATATAACTGTAATTTCATGTTTTAAATTCGTCATACAATATTTGTTCGATAGTTTTTTGTCATGTTTGTTTTTCTTTTTGAACAATGTATGTTTTCAATAAACTTTGTAGTTTTCATTTTTCTTCCATTGCAAGAAATAATTGAATTCTTTCAATTTCGTCAGTAAATTCTAAAATATTATTATTTATAGCAATTTTGAAAAATGGTTCTCATCTTTCAAAAAAATATACGCTATTTCATTCTTTAAAAATATGTTTTACTAAATCGTTGATTCATTGGCATCTTTCTTTTTTTACTATGGAATATAGATGTGGTATAAAATTATTTTTTATTTTTTCTATCTCTTCTAATGAAAATTTTTTGTACATGATCGTTTTATATGTTTTAAAAGTATGGATATTGTGGTAATTATTTGTTATTATTTTATAAATTATATTCTTTATATTAATATAATAATCTTTTTCAAAAGAAAAAAACATTTTTTTCTTTTTCTCTTGAAATATTTGTTTTTTTATTTATACACACCGTATGATTTTATTTTATAAATTTTTGGGTATGAAAAAAAAATTATTAAGTGTTCTAGTTTTGTTTCTAGCTACATTACTTGTTGCTTGATGTGTTAACAATCCTGTTATTGAGGATGATTTAGGAGGAAATGATGTTATTGAAGATGATGTTATTATTGACGAAGAAATTATGCCTGAGCCTGAAGAAGAAATTATAGAAGAAGAAATTGTAGAAGAGGAAATTGTTGAAGATGTTTTCGTTGAATAGTGTGGATAGTAAAATTAGAGATGTTTTTGTAAGATAACATCTTGAAATAAGTTATTAAAAAGTTAAAAAAAAGGGTGATTTTATCATTACTCTTTTTTTGTTGTACCTTTTTTTGATTTTATATATAGAATTTATAAAAAGTACTAGAATTGATTATTATTACCATGTATTTGCGTAAAAGGTGACTATTTTATTTCATTTTTTGAATATGGATATTCGTTTGAATAAATATGTACAAGAAAATTTAAATTTATCTAGAAGAGCTTTTGTTTCTTTAGTTCAAGCATGAAAGGTTTTTTTAAATGACAAGATTGTTGAGTCTTATTCTCAGACTGTTAAAATATGAGACTTTTTAGAAATTAAATGAAAATGAATAAAAGAAAAAATAAAGGATTTAAATAAAAACTTGGATGTAATATTGTTCAATAAACCGGTTGGGTTTGTTTGTTCAAAATCTGATAGACATAATAAAACTATATATGAGATTTTACCAAAAAAGTTTCACAATTATTTTTATATTTGAAGATTGGATAAGGATAGTAGAGGATTGTTGATTCTAACCAACGATTCAGTTTTAGTAGACAAGTTGCAACATCCTAAAAATAATGTAGAGAAAGAATATTTAGTTCAAATTGATAGAGCTTTTTCTGTGAATGATTATAAAAAAATGAAAAAATGAATTTTAGACGAATGAGATTTACTTACAGTCAAAACAGCCAAGTTTTTTGAGGACAAAAAGAAATTTTTTATTAAAATAATACTTTGAGAGTGAAAAAAAAGACATGTTCGTAGAATGTTGACATCATTATGATATAAAATATTGGATTTACAAAGGGTGAGAGAAGCTCAATTCAAGTTGGGAAATCTGAAGGAATGAAATTGGATAAGGGTTAATATTTAGTTCGTATATTATTATAATATAATCAGTAAATAAACAAAATGTTTAAAAGTAAATTTAGATTAAAATGAAAGGATATTAATTTTTTAACCAGAAAAAAAAGGTATTTTTCTACAACTTTTTTTTGATTTTTTTATTTTGAGCAATATCCAAATTTAAAATTTAATCAAATTTCTGTTAATATTCCATTGAAATATAATAAAAAAGCTGTATGTAGAACCTCTCTCAAAAGAGCTATTTTAAGATTTTTAAAAGAAAATTGATTTGAGAAAAAAGATATTAATTGAAAATTTTATAAAATTTTTATTAGTGTGAATAAAAGCAATATATGAGAATTAAAAAATAAAATTGAAAGATTTGACAAAGCTACCACAAATAATTATATTGTAGAACAGTTTCAAAAAAGTTTTTTATTTTTTTTGAGTAAAATATGAAAGTAAAATCTAATTTCTGGGCTAATTTGAAAAGAGTGTTTTCTTTTAGAACACAAAATGAAAAAACAAGCAATCAAGATGTTGAGGAAGTTAAACTTTTGGAAAAAATTAAAAATAAGCAGACAGAATCCAAAAATCATTCTTGTTGGGACAATAGGCAAATGTTTAGGTTTTGGTTATTTTGATTAGTAGTTGTGATACTATGATACTTTGCTTACAATACATTAAACCTTATTTTTTTGTTCATCTCTGCTTTTATCTTATCAATGATAGTGGAGTCGCTTATTTCTCGATTTCAAGCTAAAAAGATAAAGAGATCAGTTTCTATTTGATTATCTTATTTTATATTTATTTTGGTTTTATTGGTGTTATTTTTAGTTTTTATACCATTCCTAACCGTTCAAACGGTTGAATTGGTCTCTTTGTGATTAAATTATTTAGCAGAACTTCAAAAAGATATTACTACATTGTGAGTAGATCAAATAATTATGAATTTTAAATTTTTGCCCAGCTCTTTTAAAGAATATTTACTTTCTTCTTTTAATTCTAACTTTATTGAACAGTTTCAACTTGTGTTACAAGAGCATTTGTCTGAAATTATTTCATTTTGAAGGTTATATATTACAAAAGCGGGTACTATAATGATATCATTTGTTTCTGGATTTACAAAATTTTTAATTAATTTTTGAACATTTATTATTTTGGCTATTTTCTTTTCAATTGATAAGGATTTAATAACCAAATTTCTAGCTAAAATATGATGAAAAGATAACTATAAGATAAATTGTTTAAAAATAAAAAAAATGTATAAAAGATTGTGAGTTTGGTTTAAGGCTAGATTATTAATGAGCATAATTGTAGCTTTAGTTGTTTGGCTTGCATTAGTTGTTTTATGATGGTTTGGGATATATGTACCAAATAAATTATGAATATCTTTATTTATATGATTATTGGATATAGTCCCTTATGTTTGAGCATTTATTTCTGGATTAATTTTGTTTGCTGTATCTACGCTTTATAATCCATTTATAGCATCTTTATTAGTAGTATGAATTTATGTAGTTTTAAATATGATTTTATCGAATGTTTTTTTGCCAATTTTTATGAACAAGGCATTATGAGTTAATGCAAGTTTAATATTTATTGGTATGATTTTTTGAGGTATGATTATGTGATTTTTTGGTGTTTTATTAGCCGTTCCTATAGTAGTTATTATAATATTGTTGTTTGAAGACAAAGAACAGTTAAATAAAAAAGAGGAAGATTTTAACATCTCAAAAATTGTTTCAAAATCTGCACATAAAATTATTAAAAAAATGCCTCATAAGCAAAAAAACAGCGAAAAAAAATAAATTGTCTTTTAATATGTATTTGAAATAATGAAAAAAAAGATTTTCAATTTTTACTGTAAATTACTGGCTTTTTTGGCTAAAAATTATCTTAAAAAACATAAAGTATTTGTGATATGAGTTAATTGAAGTGTGGGTAAGACAACAGCTAGAATGATAATTTACCAAACTTTATCTAAATTTATTAACAATAAAAAAATATATACTTCTTCGAAAAATTTCAATTGAGAATTGTGATTATCTCTTTCTATATTTAAAATAGAAGAATTTGAACCTTCTTTCTTTTGTTCTATAAAAACCTTTTTCCAAACTATAATTAAACTCTTGTTTTCTAGGCAACCGTATGATATAATAATTTTGGAATATGGAATAGATCGTCCTTTGGAAATGGAATTTTTATTAGAAATTATAAAGCCAAATATTGGTGTATTTACAGCAATAGATTCCGTTCATTCTTTACAGTTTGGTAGTCCTAATGAAATTGCTAAAGAAGAAAAAAAGATGATAGAAAATACCGTAGAGTTTGCATTTTTGAATGTAGATGACTGATATGCAATGTCTTTGATAAAAAATTTAGAAATCGATTATTTAACATATCAGACAGAATGATATGACAGTACTGGAGATATAAGTTTTGAAAATGAAAAGTTTTCCTATGAAGAAAATAAATTGTTAGTTAATTTTGATCTAAAAATTAAGGAAAAAAATATAAATGTTACGACTAATTTAATATGAAAAGCTCATTATGGCTATATTTGAGTTTCTTTGGCGATATTAGATATTATAAACTATAGGGAATGAAAACAATCTATTTTTGAGAAATTTGAAGATATTTTCTTAGATTACAAGTTGCAAGCAGGTAGATTATCTGTTTTTGATGGTGTTGATGGTTCTATCATATTTGATTCTACATATAATTCTTCTCCTTTGAGTGTAAAAAAAATATTAAATACTGTTCATAACATAAAAAAAGATTTATTTTCTGATAGAGATTTGCGAATTATTTTGTGAGATATGAGAGAGTTATGAGACTTGACAGAATCAGATCACAGAAAAGTAGCTGGATATGTGTATTCATTAGCAGATAAATTGTTTTTAGTTTGAGAAAGTATGAATAATTATCTAAAAGATGAATTAGAAAAGATTTGATTTGATATGTCACTAATTTATTCTTTTGATGATTCAATTGCTCTGTGAAATTTTGTTAAACAAGAATTAAAAAGAGATAAAAGGAAAAAATTAATTATTGCTAAGGGGAGTCAAAATACAATATTTTTGGAGGAAGCTGTTAAAATTCTTTTGAAAAATCCAGAAGATTCAGATAAACTTACCAGACAATCAAGTTGGTGGAAAAACAAGAAAAAAGCTTGGTTTCATAAGGGAGTAGGAGGGTTGGGTATTACCCACCCGGGTGCTGTTTTCGGGTGGTAGCATCTTCCAACTTTATAAATTTTTTAATTATAATTGATATATTTTGTTGCAATTTGTTTTCAAATTCTTATATAATTAACTAATTCTATTTTAGATATTAATATTTTTTTGATGCCAAAAAGAAGTTTAACAAATAGAACTATTGAAGTAATTTTATTGGAATCAGACAAACATCTCTGAGAAAAATTTGAAATCGTGAGAGTAAAGCCTATTTATGCTAGAAATGTTTTATTGCCAAAAAATATAGCTGTTCTTGCTACAGCTGATATGGTAAATAAATATTCACAAAAAATGGAGTCTGCCAAAAAGGAAAGAGAAAAAAGGGCGGCATGATTTCAATGACTTTTGCAAAATATTGAAAAAGATTGAGGTTTGGTATTTACTGGAAAAGTAAATAAAGATGCTAATTTGTATGCAAAAATTGATGCATCAAATATTGCTGAATTAATAAAATCAGTATATTCTGTGGATGTAGAAGAGCATTTCTTTAAAATGAAAAAGAAAATTACTACCATATGAGATTATGTAGTTCCATTTATTTACAAAGATATCAAATGAGATATTTCTGTTAAAGTTTTAGCAGAAAATCCAGAAGATATAGAAAAGAAATCTAAAGCTAAACATACTGAAACAGTAGAAGCTGAAGAAAAAGTTGAAGATAAAAAAGAAGATAAAAAGTCTGAAGACATAAAAGAAGAAGAGTCCGAAGAAAAAAAGGTTGAGAAAACAATGGCAGATTAAGAAATACTATTACAACTAATATATGAAAAAATCTTCATTTACTTTGGGATTTTTTTTAAAATAAATATTAATTTTTTTAGAGTTAAGAGTTTTTTTCTATTGAGAATTTTTTTTCAATTTTTATACTATATTTTGTTTAGTTGATTATTAAAAATATGTTTGATTTAAGATCACAGTTTAAACCAGCTGGAGATCAGCCAAAAGCAATAAAAGAAATTATTGATGGTTTTAATAAATGAAAAAATATACAAACATTACTTGGAGCTACAGGAACAGGAAAGACATTTACTATAGCAAATATTATTCAACATTTGAATAAGCCAACTTTATTGATTTCTCACAATAAAACTTTGGCTGCACAGCTAGCTACAGAATTGAAACATTTTTTCCCAAATAATGCTGTACATTACTTTGTGTCTTATTTTGACTACTATCAGCCAGAATCCTACTTGCCGGCTCAGTGATTGTATATAGAAAAAGAAGCAACTATAAATCAAGAAATAGAAATGTATAGATTAGCGACTATGGCCTCTTTATTAAGCAGGAATGATGTAATTGTGGTAGCTTCTGTTTCTTCTCTATATGGTTTGTGACAAAAAAGATTTTTCCAAGAAAATTGTCTTATTTTGGAAATTTGAAAAAAGTATAATTTTAAGGAACTAAAATGACAACTTTTGAAAATGCAATATAAGCCTATTTATGGTAAGATTGAACATGGTATGTTTGATTTTAGATGAGAGGTTTTGGATATTTTTACTAGTACAGAAAAATTTGTTTATAGGTGTATTTTTAATGATGATCAGCTGGAAAAAATAGAGTTTAGAGACTCTACTACGATGAAATTAGTAGAGGAAGAAGATTTATGACAGCTTTATTATGGAGGAGGGCATCCAAATAAAGTTATAGTTTGGCCAGCAACTCAATTTATACAAGACGATTCTCATTTGGAAGAGATTTTGGAAAAAATGAATATTGAAAAGGATCTAAGAGTAAAAGAATTTGAAAAAAAATGAATGTTGGTGGAAGCAGAAAGGATAAAAAAGAGGGTAGAGTATGATATTAGAATGATTAGGGAAACTGGGTTTGTAAATGGAATTGAAAATTATTCAATGTATTTTGATCGCAGGTTGCCAGGGGAAGCTCCTAATACTATTTTTGACTATTTCCCTGAAGACATGTGTTTGGTTATAGATGAATCGCATATGACTATCCCTCAACTTCAAGCAATGCCACAAGCTGATAGATCTAGAAAAGTAAATTTAGTAAAACATGGATTTCGTCTTCCAAGTGCCATAGATCATCGTCCGTTAAATTTTTGAGAGCTTGAGATGATGTTAAATCGAAAAAAAATAGATGATAAAGAAAACTATAAAGATGTTTTAGATGATATGTCTGATACCTACAGAGAAGTAATAGCTAATTCGGAAAAGATAGCAAAAGCTCGTTGAGAAAATCAGCTTTCCTTGATTTTGCAAAAACAAAAGAAAGGCTCAAAAACTATTTTTCTTTCTGCTACACCAGCTCAGTATGAATTAGATTTATCAGATCAAGTTGTAGAACAAATTATTAGGCCAACAGGATTGTTGGATCCCATCACATATATTTATCCTAAGTCAGTTTCTTTTGAAGATTTGGAAACTAGTTTAGATTCATTAATAAAGAAAAAACCTCATTTAGAAGAGTTCTTAGATTGATATTCAATCAAAAATTCAGCTAAAGAGGTGTTTGAGTAATTTCTTTATGAAGATTAATAGTCTTTGGATTCCTATCTTTGGATTGTAAAAATAAAATCTATCACTTTTTTTCTAGAAACAAAAGAGACAAATAATTTCTTGAATTTTCATATGTATTACTTATAAAATTCATTATTGTGGCTTTATCCGACATATTTTGCATAATCTATAAATTTTTGTATCAAGCAAAACACTTTGCATAGCGACGAGTTAGATGACATATGATTTTGTCTCTTATCTCGAAAATCAAAGTTTGGGAATACAGTGGACGATTTTTGGGAGAGAGTTTTGTTCTAAGGAGCAATTTTATTTCTTACATACTAAATAATGCAGGTTACTATCAATTATGATTGATATCGTTATAGAACAGAATTAGATTGGCCTTTCTTTTGAGAAACAAAATATTTAGAGTGATATTCCGAAGAATATATAAGGAATGAGATAGAAAAACAAGTTGAATATCGAGGAAAAAGAGAAAAGTTTGTAAAAGATATTTACAATCAAATAACCAGAAATTTTGAATTTGATGATCTTTTTTATAGAACATTTTTTGAAATAAATAAGAAGAAATATTATTTCTGCGATTATAAAATAACAGAAATGTTTAATAAAATTAAGGATTTTGTAAACGAAGAAGAAAAATATTTTCGTATTAAACTTAGACCAAATGAATCATTGGCAAAAGAATTAACTGACTTATCAATCAAAAGGTTAGAAGAAGTTGATTTGATTCTTGAAAGCAACAGTGAAGGTTTTCCTAATTTTAAGTCTCAAAATGACAAATGAGATATTAATATAATTGAATATTTCTGTTTAAGAAATCAGTTAGATGAACCAAAAAAATGAGAGATATCTAGGGAACCAATGTTCACAGATGAAAAATACAACATAGGATTTATGTTATTTTGAAAGGAAAAGAAAAAAAATGAAATGAAAGAATTATATGAACAAGATTATTCTGAACGAAAAAAAGCAAAAGATTCTGTAGAAAAAAAATACCAAACTGATTTAAGAGAATATAAAAAATTAAAAACAGAGCAAGAAAAATCAAATGAAAAAATAAAAGAATTAGAAATAAAAATTAAAGATCATAGAAAAAATGCTGAAATTGGAATCTCCGAAATATTAAGCTGATATAAAAATTGAGATAAATTACAAACAGAAAGGTATATGAGAGGTGTTTTATTAAATTCTTCATATCCAGCATTTTTCCCTAAACAATTTGAACTTGAGTATAATCAAAAGAATCAAATTTTAATATTGGATTATTTTTTACCAGAAATAGAATCTTTCCCAACTTTAAATGAAATTAGATATATAAAGTCAAAAGAAGAGATAAAAGAATTTCATATAAAAGAAAGTAAAATATCTCAATTATTTGATTTTTCTATGTATGCAACAACACTTAGAGTAATTAAAGAAGTGTTTGACAATGATAATAATGATAAAATAAGTGCTGTTTCTTTCAATTGATGGGTAAACTGTATTAATAAAACAACATGAAAAAGGGAGGATAATTGTATTTTGTCTATACAAATAAAGAAGGACTCATTTGTAGACATTGAGCTTGAAAATGTTGACCCCAAATCATGTTTTAAGAGCTTTAAATGAATTTGAAGTGCAAAATTAAGTTGAATAACTCCAGTTGTTCCCATACTTCAAATGAATAAAACAGATAAAAGATTCTCAAAAGCTTATGAGGTTGTAAATAAGATTGATACAGCAACAAACTTGGCATCTATGGATCGAGAAGACTTTGAACATTTAGTACGTGAAATATTTGAAAAGGAATTTAGCGGAAATTGATGAGAAGTTAAAATAACACAAGCAAGTAAAGATTGATGAGTAGATGCGGTTGCATTTGATCCTGATCCAATAAGATGATGAAAAATAGTTATTCAAGCAAAAAGATATACAAATACTGTTTGAGTATCTGCTGTGAGAGATTTATATTGAACAGTAATGAACGAGTGAGCTACAAAATGAATACTTGTAACAACATCTGATTATTGAGCCGATTCATATGAATTTGCGAAAGGGAAACCTATAACACTTTTAAATTGAGCTAATCTACTTTACTTGCTAGAAAAACACTGACATAATGCAAAAATAGATATTAAGGAAGCGAAAAAACTTCTAGAGTAATTTTTTCCTTATTTCGGGAGTTATGCCCTTCTAAAAATTGTATAAAAATGGATGTTTGAAATATAGTGAACGAGAGATAAAATCATATGCAATTCGGCTCCGACAACATTTGCTGTCCAAAATACTACATTTCACTTTGCACTTCGGACCGGCAAGAAACGTTAGAATAATTTTATTAATAATTACTTAATTATGATTTTGAAAATCCCTAAAAAATTACAAAGGTGATCAAAAGTTGCAATAGTTAGTAGTTCTTGGTGATGACCTTGAACTATTCCTAATAGATATAATAATTGAATTAAACAATTAAAAGAACAATTTTGAGTCGAAATAATTGAAATGGAAAATGCAAAAAAAGATCCTGAATTTGTTTATAATAATCCAAAAAAAAGAGCAGAAGATTTAATGAATGCATTTTTAGATCCGAATATTGATGCAATATTTTCAAGTATTTGATGAGACGATAGTATTAGAATATTACCTTATATAGATTTTGATATTATTAAAAATAATCCAAAAATTTATATGGGATATTCAGATAGTACAATTACTAATTTTATTTGTTATAAAGCATGAATAAGAAGTTATTATTGACCTTCTATAATGGCTTGATTTGGAGAAAATTGATGAATGTTTGAGTATATGATAGAAAGTGTAGAAAAAACATTGTTTAGTAATGAAATAATTTGAGAAATTAAACCAAATACTTCTTGATGGACAAATGAATTTTTAGACTGGTGAAATCCAAAAAATCTTAATATAAAAAGAAAATTAAATCCAAATACATGATGGAGATTTATTCAATGAGGTTGAATAGTGGAGTGAGAATTATTATGATGATGTGTAGATGTATTTTATTTTATGTGGTGAACTGAAATTTGGCCAGATAAAGATGAATGGAAATGAAAAATTCTATTTATTGAAACTTCTGAGGAAAATATATCTGAAGATAATTTTGAAAGAATATTAAGGACTATGTGAATTCAATGAATTTTAGAAAATTTAAATTGAATAATAGTAGGAAGAGCTCAAAACGAAAAAAATTATGATAATAGTTTATTAAAGATAATAAATTGAGAGTTCTGATTATATAATTTACCAATAATTACAAATATGGATTTTGGACACACAGATCCTGTTTTTGTACTTCCGATTTGAGCAAAAATGACTTTAGATTTTGATAATAAAAAGGTATTTATCAATGAATCTTGAGTCTTATAAATTTTTAATTGATTTTAATTTTTTTGCATGTCCTGAATATTTAATAATGCACAAAAAAATAAGTTGATATTATTCTCTTTCTACTTCTAGGACTTTCACTTTGAAAGATACATCTTCACGAGTATAATTAGGATTGAAATCTACGATTATGTTGTTTGTATCCACTTCTATTACTATTCAGTCCATTGTTCACAAAGATACAGCTTCTCACTCTTTGGGTTCTATATTTAGACTATGAAATATTTCTGGACCTATCCATTGAATCTTACTATTATCATGTCTAATGGCATATCAATTTTCACTTGTTGCTTCAAATTGTTTTGTCTCTCATTTTTTCATTCATAATAATTCAATTTCAAAAGCCGGAAAACTTTGTCCCAGTCATACTATTAAGATGGTTTTTTGGTTTTTTTCTATTATGTTACCATCTTTTGAAAAAGAGTCGTACATCAAGGTTACTCTGTCTCAGTTGGTGATTTCTAGCCTTTTACCACAAGCACTTAAAATCAAAACTGTTGCTCCTAGTATTAAAATCAGACCCAGTAATTTTTTCATTTTAGGTTTTATTTAAAGGTTAAAAAACTTATCTTCAGAATAGTTTATTTTTTGTGTATTTTGGATTTTATAAAATGTTGTCGGGACTCTTGAGGGGTTTGAATTATATTTTTATTTTCAATATTTTTTTCTTCTTTTTCATTTTCTAAAGGGGCTTGAAATTTTATAATGAATTCTCAATTAAATAATATATTGTTTTTATGTGCTAAGAAATAGTCTGAATACTCAGAATCTAGGTAGTATTTGAGAAAATTGTTTGAATATGCAATTTCATCTTCTACTGCACGGATATTATGATTTACATTGTTGATTGCTTCAATTATTGAGTTGTAGGTTATGTATGTTCTGGCTGCAACTATCATAGCTAATATTGTTAAAAGTGTTGAAATTATCTTTATTGTATTTCAATGTTTTCATATTATCTTTATATATTTTTCCTTTCGCATTGAATAATGTTATATAATAATTGTTTATTAATTTATAATGATCATTAAAAAGAATTTAACTTATCTCGTTGAATTATTATTATAATTCTTGGTTGAAAATTCAAGTAAAAAAACTAGAAGATAGTTGTATGTTTTATTTAGAATATGATTGAATATGGCTATAGCTAAATTGGCAGATTATGTAATAAATAGGCTTAAAGCATGAGAAGTAGTAAATAGACCGTCCAATGTCTTAAAAGAGTTAGTAGAAAATAGTATTGATGCTTGAGCGACTAGTTTAGAAATAAATATTGTCGATTGAGGAAAAAATTTGATAAGTGTACAGGATAATTGAGAATGAATACAGCTTTCAGATATGGATTTGTTATTAGAAAGATATGCTACTTCAAAGCTCAAAACAGATGAAGATTTGTTATCGTTATCTAGTTATTGATTTAGGTGAGAGGCTTTGGCTAGTATAGCAGAAGTTTCCAAAATTACTGTTTTATCCAAAACGGCATACAGTGAAATAGGTACTAAACTTACCAAAAGATGAACAGAAAAAATTGTAAATCATCAACCGGTTCCGTTTGAAAATGGGACAGTAATTACTGTTGAAGATTTGTTTTATAATGTTCCAGCTAGATTAAAGTTTTTGAAATCTACACAAACAGAATTTTATTATTGCTACAATTATTTTGTTGATGTAGCATTATGGCATCATGACAAAGATTTTATTTTCAAAAAAAATGATAAAGTTGTTTTTGATCTAAAAGCTACTGATGATTTGATTGATAGGATAAATGAAATATTCAAAAAAGACTGGAAAAATAATTTGAAAACACTTGATTACTCAGATGATGATTTAACAATAACTTGAGTTGTTTCCGATCCTACCATTCGTTTTTGATCTTCAGAAAACATCAAAATATATGTTAACTCTAGACCAATACAGGATAAAATAATTTATAAAGCCATAATGGATGCTTATAATAGACAGATTTCTCCTTGAGAGTTTCCGTTTGTTGTTTTGAAATTGGATATTAAACCAGAATTGATTGATGTGAATGTTCATCCATCTAAATTGCAGGTTAAATTTGTTGATTCTCAAAAAATCTACCAACTTGTCTATAATTCTGTCTATAAGTGTCTAAGTGATAATAAAATTACTAGTGTTGTTCATGATTTTATTTGATCAGAGAACTCAGGGAATACTCAAAATTATTACAATAAAACGCCGTGACAGAATGTGTTTTTGGGTAGTAGAGATTTTAATAAAAAAAGTGAGGATAATATTTTTTGATTTCAAGAACAGAAAATTAAAGGTTTTCCTTTATCAAACAATCAAACTTTTGATTTTTATGATGATAGCAAAACCTATTCCAACCCTGATATCTGAGATTATCAAATAGTATGACAACTTTGGAATACTTATATTGTGTTACAATCAAATGATGCTCTTTACTATATTGATCAACATGCTTTAGCGGAAAGAATAGCTTTTGAAAATATGAAAAAAGCAACAAGCTTAAAAAAGGAACTTTTGTTGCAACCAGTTAAATTTAGTGTAACAGATATTCCTGATTTACAGGAAAAAATAACTCAACTTAATGAACTTTGATTTGATTGTTCTTTGTTGTCAGAAAATGTGATGGTAGTGTATGCTGTACCAAATATATTTATTACTTATCCAGTAGATTTAGAAATCCTATTTAATTATGTTTTGTATTTGGAAGACATAAACTTTAATCATGTGTTGGATGGGGTTTTTGCTACAAAAGCTTGTAAAACATCTATAAAGGCGTGACATAAATTATCATATGAACAAATGGCAAATTTAGTAAAAGAATGATTTGATAGTATTGAAGGTATGTTTGTATGTCAGCATTGAAGACCATTTTTTGTAAAAATAGAAAAGGGGAGTGTAGATAAGATGTTTGATAGATAGGGTTAGTTTATAAAGTTGGTGATAGTCCCCCTTGATAAGGGGGATTAGATAAAAACTCTCATTTGTCACAAAATCCCCCCTTCCCCCCTTAAAAAAAGGGGGGTCATATAAAAAAATTCTGCCTCTACTTGTTCCCGCAGTATTATGGTTAGGTGGTCAGGACTTTTTAACTATTAATTCTGTAGAAAATGAAGTTAGTAGTACAAAATGTAGAGAGTGCTTCAGTTAAAGTTGTTAATGATGATTGAAGTATAAAAAAAGAAGAGAAAATAAACAAAGGTGTTTTAATATATTTTTGAGTTTCTAAAAAAATTACGAATTTAGAGTTTAATATTGTTAAAAATAGTTTAGATAAGTTTGTAGATAAATTCCCTAGAATGAGGCGATTAAAAAATAAAGATGGAAGACTTGATGCCACTTTAGATGATATTAATTGAGAAATATTGGTGGTATCAAATTTTACACTTTATGCTAGTAATAAAAATTGAACAAAAATGGATTTTTCAGCTAGTTGAGAATTTGGGAAAGCCGAGAAAATTTATGAGTATTTTGTTGATAAATTAAAAGAAAAATTTGTTGTGAAAACTTGAGAATTTGGTGCGATGATGGAGGTAGAAAGTATTAATGATGGTCCTGTAAATTATGTGATGGAGATATAAAATATTCGTCCCGCTCATGATAAAATGTTAAAGTGATAAAATTGTTTTCTTCCTACCACCCAGCCCCGTAGGACTACGGGGCGGGTGGTAGGATAATAAAATAAAAAATTTTATATATAAAATGTTTTGAAATGAAAAAATGGATATTGGCTTTTGTTATGTTATTTTTTGTTGGTAATGTTTTTGCTTATAAGGAGTTGCTACTGGAAGTTAGATGAGGTAAACCTATTAGAGTTATTAAAGTAGTTTTAGATTGAGAACACTATGTGGTTACTTCACTAGCGAATAATTGAGGTGATACCTTAGAGAATCTCGTTAAAAAAGTTTGATGAGACTCTGGGATAAACTGAACATTTTTTTGTCCAGATGATTATACTTCTTGTGGTAAAGTGACTCATTCAAATTTTGAAAGAGTTTATTTATGAAATGGAAAAGATTATAGTAGATTTTGGCCTAATACAGAATCTAGAATGATTTTTTGATTTAATAAGGATTGAGAACCAATGTTTGTTCAAAATAAATTGAATGAAAGAATGGGATTGTTAACTTTGAATAACTGAAAATGATTGAATGATTTGTATTTTTGATTAGCAAATTTTACTGTATTATTAGTAGATTGAGAAAATGTTGTAGAAGCGAATGAAATGCACTTTGAAAGTAAAATGTATTGATCTGCAAATAGAAATTTTATATGTAGTACAAAAGATCGTTCTACTATCTATATGTGAATTGTTGGTGGTATTAATATTCCACAACTTGCGAATTATTTGAAAGATAACTTTGAATGCTATAATGCTTTAGCTCTTGATGCAGGTGCGAGTGAAGCAATGGTGTATGACAGTAATGTTCTTGCTAGATCTTCTAGAAGAAGAATTATGGATGCTTTTGTAGTTATTGATAGAGATCAATATATTAATTTGACTAAGCATACACCTCCACAAAAAGAAAAATACATTCCTCAAGCAGATTATGAAATGACTTCAAAGGATTATTGAATTGTGAGTGTTTTCAAATCAATAATAGATAAACTTATTAAACAAGAATGAAGTGCATTTAGATGAACAGCAATAAAAATTATTCGTGAAGCAAAATGAATGGAAAAATTTAAATATGATTATCAAAGAAAAGCAATTTTTCATGAGTTATTGATAAGATTGTATACAATAGATAAACTTTAGTTATAAAGTTTATAAAGTTACAAGTTGGTTAGTCCCCCTTACTTGTTACGGAGAACTCTGTAAACAAGGGGATCAAATAAAAACCCTCATTTATCATAAAATCTCCCCTTTCCCCCCTTATTAAAGGGGGTTAATATTTTTTTATAAAAAAAAACTTTCTATATCCTTAGATGATTTAGTAGGACCTTAAGAAAGTTTTTTTTGTGATTATTTTAACTCTATTGCATATCAGGTAATTTGACTAGCTAGTCTTATGTTTGAAGCTCATCTTCAAATTGCTAATGCTTTTTGTGATTCATCTAGTGTAATATAAGCTTTTTTATCTTTTATTTCGATATTGTCTATTTGAGCTGGTTTCAAACATGCAGTAATTAATTTTATAGGGTCTTCTATTTTTTCTATATAATCTATTTTTTCTCAATCTAACAATGATAATACGGTATTGATTCTATCTCACTTATGTCAAACCATTACTCCTACAGGATCTATTTTTTCGTCTGTTGAGCTAACCATAATTTTTGTTTTTTTTCATGGTACTCTAACTACTTTTTCAATTATAACTAATCATTCTTCTAGTTCTGGAACAATCTTTCTTAATATCGCTTCTATATAATCGGGAGAAGATTGGGTAATGTTTAACATAATACCTCAAGAGTCTTTTGAGATTTGTTTTAACAAAACAAAAACTTCTTCTCCAGGTTCATACATTCTGTTTGGAATTTGTCAATCTGGTAGCAAAACTACTGCCGCTCATTCTATATCTAATATTACACTATCTGCATGTACTCTAATTACTTTTGCTTTTAGGAGTTCGCCTTCTTTGTTTTGAAATTTTTCAAAGAATTTTTCTCTTTCTACATTTTTTAGTTGTTGTTTGATTGTTTGGGCTGCTGCTTGAGATGCAATTCTGGATAGTTCCATACTTTTGGGAGTAACATCTATCAAAAGTTCTTCTCATTCTTTGATGTCTTTTCTGATTTCCTTGGCAGCTTTTAATCAAATTTCTGTGTCCTCATCTTCTATTTCGTCTTCTTTCTTTACTAGTAATTGTTTGTAAACTTTTACATTTCACTCATTGTCTATACTTATTGCAATATTTGCTTTTTTGTGTTCAGGGTAATCTTTTCTAAATCATGATCTGATCCCCATTTTTACAATTTCAAAAATTTGAAACGCATCAAACTTGTAGTCTTCTACGAGTTGAGCAATAGCTACTTGGATACTTTTACCGTCTAATTTCATGGAAAATTTTAGTAAAAAATAAAATGAGAATATCATAATTCTCATTAAAATCAATGTAATGATAAAAAAACGATTTTCAATAGATTTTTGATTTAGATTTGACAAATTAATTATTCTGAGTAATATAATATATATTTATTTATACTTAATTTTTATATATGGGTGAAAAAGAACCAATAGGTCCAGAAATAGAATCCTTGAAACCAAAACAAGAAGATCCTTCAGTTTTTGATAATGAGGAAAATCTAATACAAAGTAATAAAATTCAAACTGAAGTTATTGAGTCTAGATCTGAAAATAAAGAATGGTCGGATGTGTTAAGTTTACTATGCAATGAAAAAAATATAGAACCTGAAAAAATAAAAAAACTATTAAACAATAGAGATACATTTGAAATGCTATTGAAAAAAATTTGATTAGATAAAAGTGCATTATTAAATAGTTCTACAAATATATTACAAAAACTAGAGTTTTTAGTTGATGAAGATATTAAAAAAGAAACTTTAAAGCATTATGAAAGTTGTCGTTCTCAAATTATAAATAAATTAATTGATATAACTATTGAGTCACCTAATGCTGATGAGAATCAAATTAAAAAAATGAAAAAACTTATCAGAAAAATTAAGAAATATGGAAATTGAGAATTTATAGATTTTCCAAATTGAATATCGTTTGAACTTTGTAGAAAATCAGAATTGAAAGGTCAAGATATTTCAGATGCTGTTGTTTTATGAGAAAATGAATACTTTTTGGTAACACATATAGAAAAGCGTAATCATGAGAAAAAAACGAGATACTGAGAGTATGTTGATTCATTATTAGAAATGAAAAAAATCTTAAAAGATAGAAAATGAATTGATGTGAAATACTGTCGTCGTTCTACATGGCTTGTAAATAGGTGTTTTGTTGAGGGGTTTGAAGAATATAGAAAATTACAAGCAAAAGAGCAATGAAAAAAATATAATCAAAGTAATGTTTGGAAAGTAATTGAAGACACACAGTTTGCTGTTATATGAGAGCCACAATTTTTGGAATGAGGAGAAAAGCATATTATACCATCGGGAAGTCTTCAAAAATATATAGAATCTGATATCTATAAGGATAATTGTAAAAAGAATAGTAATGCAAAGTTTGGTGAAACTATAGTTTGGTTGGATTTAGATAAACTTCCAAAATAATAAAAAAACTCTACATAACTAGTAAGATTTTTCTGTAAATGTGGTTTAAGGATCATTGTGTTGGTAGAAATATAGTTGTTACATTAATTTAATATCAATATGATTTATTATTTATTATTATTTTTTTGCTCGAGAGCATTTATAATAAATTCTTTAACTTTATCTTTATCAGGATATCATCCTCGATAGGCAGTTTCATTACTATTTTCTCCATAATTTATATTTCCTGCCCATCATCAGAACTCTTTATGGAGAGTTTCACAAAGAATTCAGCTTCCATAAAAATTAACTTTTCAATCATCAGATAAAATTAAGAGATTGCTATAGCTACCATATAATTTGTCTGCGTAGATGGAAGTTTTACTATGAGTAGAATTTATGATCAAAAGATCTCCATCAAGGAGAATTTCTTTTTTATTTATTGCTTTTTGAGCTTCTTTTTCGTGTTGAGAATTTATACCTTGAGCCCTCCTATCAAGAGAACGAATATAATCAATATGTCTCCATTGTTCTTCAGGATTAGTTATTCAACATTGTTCTAATGTTCTAATGATTTCAGGGATATAGCCACGGTCATTTGCAGCAATTAGTTTATCCTCAAGGCTTGGTTCAACCCCAATTAATTTTAGAACTTGTGAAATTGAGGCTGGGTTTTTAGCAGATTCTCCGTGATGATCTATAGATAACACTTGTTTAAATTTTCATTCTCCAGCACCATTTAATTCAATAGCGATTGCCTGTTTTCCATTTTGGAGAATCTCTAAAATTTCATTTTCATAATCTTTAACAGAAGCTCCCCATCATAAATTTTTATCAATATGAGGAATTCAATATTTTTCTAATTTCTTTTTAATTTGTTGCATTTCTGCATCTTGTCCTCAAAGTAGAAATACTTTTTCTTTGTTTTCCATTTTGTAATAATAATGTAAAATACTTTGAGTAAATGAGAAATGTATAAGTTCTTTATTATTCAATCATAATCCTACATTTCAGCTTTTCACAAAGTGATTTGATATTTCATCATCCTTTTCCTATTACTAATCACTTGTATTCATCAGGAATTTTAATTTTTATAAATGATTTTCCTTGAATAGCATTGGTGTCTATTAGTACAACAGAGTAGGTGTGGGTGATGTTTCTTCTATAATCTTGAGTACAGGCTATTCTTTTTTGTGCGATGATAAGATAATTTTCTGGAATATCATATTCGTGAAAATCTTCAGGTCATCATCATATATCTACTATTGAGATAAATCCATTTTTTTGAGATTTTATATGTTCATCCATTCTTTTTACTCTTCTTTGTTTAAGCTCGTGTTTAGCTTTTTCAATAATGTCTTTTACTTCTTTGATTTCATTTGGTGAGATTATTTCTTTTTCTTGCATTTCTCAGGTCCAAATAATTTGCCATGATGATGAATTATCTGATGATACTATGCCAAATTTTTCTTTTTCATCCTTGTCCATACGACATTGTATGAGCAAAGGTGCTTTGGTAGAAATAACTTGAGGTGATGGTTTGGAAATAATATAACGATTTCTGCTAGCAAATCATGATCTTCCTTGATGAGTTAGTCTATATCATCGTTCTTGAAGTATATCAGCTAATTCATTTTTGTCTGCAGAAACACATGGCCATTCAGATTCTAATGATTTAATTTCAAGTTTGTTATCACTTTCAATACCAGTTACATTGTAGTAACAAGATGATTCATAATCAGTTGGACCATAATCTCGTTGTGAAATAAGCCAAATATTCTTTCAAATAAGGTTTTTCATATCTTCATTACTTAAAATTTTTGGTGTTGTTCAAAAATCGAGATTACGCAAGAGTTCGTCATTTTTATTTGATTTTTCTCATAATGACTCATTCGTTGTTTCATCTACTTCTTTTATTTCCTTAGTAGTGTCAACTTCTGAAGAAGTGGTTTTATTATTAGCAAGTTCCTTGTCTAAATTAATTTCTTTTTCCATTTTTTTATTTTTTAAAAAGTAAATTTTTAGTTTTTTAACAGTTTTTTTGTTTAGTTTTTTGTTTACCTGACATCTGATGGGAACAGAAGCTCTTGCAATCCGTCGCAGATACACTTCTCTAACCGATGATGTCTTGAATATTTGAGTTTATTAGCTCCGTTATAAGAAGGATCTGAGGATATTCCTTTTATATTTGCTTATCTATAGAGATACAATAGACAGCACTAGAACCTTCTTATTTTTAATTTAGTAACTTATTTTTTTCATATTCTTTCAATATTTTCGTTTGTTTTTATTTTAACACTCATATTATATTAAACAAATCTGTGAAAAATATTGACAAAGTTGTGAAAAACAAAAAGCTATCTAAAATAATAAGTAGCTTTTTGTTGTAAATAAATTTTATACAAATACTTTTTATAAATTATTCCTTTTTACTATTTGCATATTCCCTCACAAATACTTCAAGTTCTTCTAAATTTGGATTTCATCCCCAATAACAAGTTGGTATACTATCTACTAATAATCAATCTCAACCAATCCATCCTCATGGAAATTTTTCATTGATTTTTTGTACAAGTTCTTTGTTATCAAAAACATTTACTTCTCCATCTCTAGAGATAATAACTAATCCGTTATACTCTCCTGGGTTTAATCGGTGTATTGGAGCACATTTAGAATGAGACATTTTTACAATAGTAATATCTCAAATAACCTCACGATTGTTTCGAGCAGATTTTGCTTCAGCCACCATTTCTTCGCTAATATTTTGGCTATCAAAAATCTTTTTAGATTCACCTATAACATCTTCTTTAGTAAAACCTGCACGAAGCATTGCTTTTGGTCATCATGCATCTATTGCAGCTATCATTTCTTCATCTCTACTTGGTTTTAATCCAAGTAAATCAAGAATTTGTAAAATAGATGCTTTCTCGAGAGCTCTTTTCCCATGGTGATCAATACTCATAACATTTGCATATTCACCTTCACCAGCACCAGTAAGTTCAATAGCTACTGGTTGTTTTCATTCAGCTATAAGCTGTTTAATTTCTTCTGCATAGTCTTCTACTTTTGCTCATCGACCAAGTCATTTGTCAATATAAGGGACTTGTTCTTTGTCTAAAATAGTTTTAATGTGTTGCATTTCTGCATCTTGTCCTCAAAGGAGGAATACTTTTTCTTTGTTTTCCATTTTTTAATAAATTATAGTATAAAATAAGTTTTTAACTTTGTTACAATAGTTTTTTTGTTTTTGATTTTTGTTGTACATCATATCTAAGAAATATAAAGATAGATGGTGAAATAAAATATTTAAGATCTTAATTTCATACAAGACTGCCGATAATATTATACAAACAGTCTTATACTATTTATATATGTAGTTAGGAGATATTACTCCATCAAGGTATCTCGTTCTCAAGAAATACAAGAGAAGAGGCAACTACATTTGTCTTTTTATTTTGACAGCTACAGTATAATAAAATAATCTGTGAAAAACATTGACAAGTTTGTGAAAAATATTATATTTCTGTTTTTTTTGGGAAAGTTTATATGATAAGGTACTTTAGAATGGCAATAAAGAAATAAAAAAGTTTGAGTATGCCATAGATTTTTATTTCTCTATTGAATAAAAAAAGGGTCAATCAAGACAAACAAGATCGACCCAAGATTTCTTCCCTAGAAATACAAGGGCGGAGGCTCTGCTTCCTCTAGGCTCACCACGTTGTAGGTGACACAATCAGTTCATTTTGGTGGGACTTGAACAACCCGTCGTTTTGGTGCTTAGGGAGTACTATAACTTCATCCTTGTGTTCACCTATTTAACTCACTAAACGATAAATGAGTTATGTGTTCAGCAAAGGGACTATTCAGGTTTATACCTTTCGTCTCCCCAATATTGACAAGCCGCTTGGATATTGTCAGCGGTGAGGCTTTGAAGCATCTCGACTGCTTGTTTTGGGGTTATGGCTGGGTAATAAACCCTTAAAGCCTCTGGGTTTTCTGGGGACATAATGATATGCCCCTTGTACCCAGGAGTTCCAAACAACCATTTCCCTAAATTATTGATAGGGATTGATTGTCCGTTACTCTCCCCAAACACACCACCGTTATCAACAGCAATGTTATAATTGGGGTGGTTTTGACATATTTTTCGGATAGCCTTTTTAAGATCATCCGAGAAAGTTTGTCTAGTATCCATAGCAATCTCTATAAATGGAGATGACCTGGATACTAAAGCCCTTGCCGGTACTGATAAAATATTTTTCATATTTTTTCAGTTTTTTTATTAAACAATTCGTCGTCATTTTTTGTAGGATAAGCGACGTTTCTCCTTTTTTAAATTGAATTCAAAGCTCGCACGAACGAAGCAGTATTATCCACTCCATTAAATACTTTGAATCCAATTTGTTTGAAATCCTCTACAATTTCTTTTCCACCATTCCATTTCCAGTTTTGGTAGAAATGATTTGTTTTAGGATCTAAACTATTAAGCCAAATGAGATTAAAATCTCTTAATAGCTCTTTAGTTTTGATTTTGTTAAAAGAGATATTGTAGAGTTCACCCCAACAAACGATAGTTGAACCCTTTTCAGGATTCTCCTTTCGTATCCACTCCTCAAAGTTGAGATGAAAGAGATGATGCTTTTTGAAGTATTTCTTTTGTTCATCCTCTTTGTATTCGGGACGACATTTTGATCCACTCCAAACATCTACCACCTCTGATTTTTTTGTACTTTCTATCAGCAACATAGCAAATTCGCTATAATTACACCAACTGCAATGTTCATTACCACAATTTTTGCAATTGGTATCTATGAAAAAGTACACTTTGTGTGGAGGTCTCTTGTACTTAGCAACAAGAAGTTTATGTTGCTCGACGGTTAAAGCTTTGATAAGCTTGCGCCCATCCCAGTTTTCAAAACCATCGGTTTTAAGACCTAAATTAACTCCACCTACCACACGTTGGATTGCTTGCAGAACCAATGGTGATTTGCGGGGTTTTCCTGTAAATGAATGTTCATCATAGGTGCGACTATGGTAATCATTCTTAAGGAAATCCTCTTTAGTGGATTGCTTAATATTATTATTAAGCAATTTTTCTAAAGCAGTTAATTTAAAGGCAGATGAAGCATTCATTGAACCTTGATGCTCATCTGATTTTTCATCATCCACATTTTGTCTTTGTTTTTTACAACAATTACATTCATGTGGATGATCCGAGTTGGTTTTCTCGGTTTGCGAATCAAGTTCTCCTTGGAAAGAATCTTGTTCGACTTCCCCTTTTTTAGGGCTTTCCTGGGTTTTGGAATGTTCCTTATCGCCAGGCTTACCAGAAGGTGTACTTAATTCTTGCGAATTAAGCTCTTTCTGGCTAAGGGGTTCGCTGTCGCCCGCATATTCATTTCTGTCCTCATCCCCACTCCCATCCAAGTTCTGGTTAGCAAGACCAGACTGGGCTATCTCTCTGTTAGAGCCGTCACCATCGTGTGGGGTATTTCCATCTTTAGAAGATTCATTATCTCCTTCAGAATTTTCATTATCAGATTGCTCTGATGTTGAATTTCCTGAATTTGATTTTGAATCAGACTCATTTTCTTCTTGTGAAGAATTTGAATCAGAATTTAAACCATTTTCATCTTGCGATAAATTTGATTCATTTTCTTCTATAGATTCTTCTTCCTTTTGAGAAGAAGTAGATTCGGAAAGATCATTTTCCTCGAAAGGCACCTGATGATCAGAGGTGGAAGTTGAGGTTTCACTCTCTCCTTCGGAATCTGTATCAACTCCTTGGTCCTGACCAAAATCGGTACCAAAATCGGTCTCCCGATTATCAGAATCTTGCGATTCATTTTGATCATTTTCTCCAAGCGAGGATTCTTCATCTTCAGGAGAGCTTCCTTTGTGAGCAAGGCGTGTAGCTAAAGATTGAGCCACCTTCACAAAAGTTTCCCAATCAATGTTGTCATGCTCAACTCTTGCTCTAACACGATGACCTTCCTGTACAAGTTACTTAATTCGGTAACAAATTTTTTGTAAAATTAACAGGAGATTGTCATTCTAAGGATCAATGTGCTCTTATATTATTGTAATAATATACATATTTCATTAATTCATCTTTAAGTTC
>Ga0209719_1000844_pt1 | contig 42145 bp, 35 predicted proteins | sample AD_JPNAS2_MetaG_FD_184421 | JGI IMG/M metagenome (GOLD analysis project Ga0209719, IMG submission 184421) | Active sludge microbial communities of municipal wastewater-treating anaerobic digesters from Japan - AD_JPNAS2_MetaG (SPAdes) (version 2) | ecosystem: Engineered > Bioreactor > Anaerobic...
GGAAAATGGCGCTCTCCTTCATTCCGTGACGCAGTTGATCCAGACGGCGGCCTTTTCCCGCTGCCCGTTCCCGATTTCTCCGATGGCCGTTTCGGCCGCCGCCGCCAGTTCGGTCGCCTTGACGTCCCGGCCCCCGAGACCGGCGATGAAACCCCGGATCGGCGCGTCGATCCCCGTCCCGTACAGGGCCGCTTTCAGGTCCGTGCAGAGGGCGCCTTCGTAGCCGTAGCTGATGTCCTTTTCGAAGACGAGGATCGCCTCCGCGCCGGCGAGGGCCGACCGGACCGCTTCCCTCGGGAAAGGGCGGTAGGCGCGGATGCCGACGACGCCGACGGCATGGCCCTTCCCGCGCAGGAGATCGGCCGCGGCCGTCGCTTCCGTCGCCAGGGACCCCATGCTGACCAGGAGTACCTTCGCGTCGTCGCGCCGGTAGGTCCACAGCGTGCCGCCGCAGTCCCGTCCGAAGGCGGCGGCGAAATCGCCGTTGACGCGGATGATGGTATCGCGTGCGCCCTCGATCGCCTTTTCCATCTTCCAGCGCATCTCCATGTATCCGTCGCGGAGGGTCCCTTCGGCATCCTTCCTCCGCCATGGAAAGATGACGGGGTTGATGTTCCGCGGGTCGGCGGCGTCGAGGATCGTATGCGGCTTGTAAGGCGGCAGGAACTCGGCCACTGCCTCCGCCGCGGGGATCTCGACGGGCATCATCGTGTGGGACAGGACGAAACCGTCGTAGCAGACCATGACCGGCAGGTAGACTTCCTCGGCGATCCGGTAGGCCTGGATCACCGTGTCGAGGATCTCCTGATTGTTCCGGCAGTACAGCTGGATCCAGCCCGTGTCCCGCTGTGCGATCGCATCCTGCTGATCGTTGAAGATGGACCAGGGCGCTCCGACGCCGCGGTTCACGCAGCACATCACGATGGGGAGGCGGGACCCGGCCGCCCAATGGAGCTGCTCGTGCATGTACAGGAGGCCGTGGGAACTCGTGGAGGTGAACACGCGGGCGCCGACGCTGGAGGCGGAGACGCAGACGGTGAGCGCCGAATGCTCGCTTTCGACGCGGACGTATTCGGCCTTGAGTTCCCCGCCCTCGATGTAGGAGGAGAGGTACTCCGTCACGGGGGTCGAGGGCGTGATGGGATAGGCGGACACCACCTGAACGCGGCAGAGCTTGGCGCCCAGCGCCGCAGCCGCATTGCCGGTCATGATCTGGACGTTTTCCGGGGCCATCAGCATTCCCCCTCGCAAGAATGATCGCGTCCGTGCAGGATGAGGGATGGCTTTGCAAAAAGCTCCGGAGGCAAGGCGCGCGCGGCTCGACAAGCTCGCCATGACAAGGATGAAGCCTGTCCCGAGCCCGTCGAGGGAAAGGATGAAGCGCAACGCCGCCTACGGACTTTTTCCGAAGCCATCAGCATTCCCCTTCGTTGACCATGGATATCGCCTTCGCAGGGCATTCCTCGGCGCAGATCCCGCAGCCCTTGCAGTACTCCATGTCGATGCTCACGGGGATCCCCGTCCTGACGACGCCCTCCGGGCAATAAAGCCAGCAGAGGAAACAGGCGGAGCGCCTCTTCACCGAGGCGATGCATTTGGCGTGGTCGATCACCGGCTTCATGTCCCGCCAGTCGCCGGTCTTGCCCGCCTCGCCGACGGCCGGTTTGCACATGGCGGAGATGTTCCCGTCTTTCTTTTCCATGACCTGCCGTCCCCCGTCGTTCAATCTTTCGTCCCGGCCGGCATGCGCGTCCGCTCGAAGGCGGCCCGAAGCGCCATGAGATTCGCCGTCACGTTCCCGCCGCCGAGTTTGTCCTTGAGACCTCTTTCCATGGCATCCATGCCGACGATGCCGGTTGCCCGGCAGAAGGCCCCCAGCAGAGGCGTATTGACCATGGGTTTGCCTTCCTTGATCAGGTGGTGTTTCAGGGCGATGTCCGCCGCATCCACAGTGGCGATCCGGCAGCATCCCCTGATCGGAACCGCCGCGGGATCGCAGGGGGTATTGATGATGAGCAGACCGTCCTTTTTCAGGGAACCGAGGATATCGACGACCCGCAGCAGGGATTCGTCGAGAACGACCGAGACATCGGCATGCTCGATCTGTGAAAAGACGCGGATGGGTTCGGAGGAAATTCTCGTCGAGGCGGTGAGAGGCGCCCCGCGTCTTTCCGGGCCGAAGGTCGGGGCCGAGGTCACGCCGCGGTATCCCTGAAAGTAGGCGGCTTCCGCGAGGATCTGGGACGCCACGACGACTCCCTGGCCGCCCCGGCCGTGCCAAATGACCTCCTGCAATTGGACCTTGCTCATGTCGCACCAACGAAAAAAGCCATGGATGCTGTTCCACCCATGGCCCTCGAGGGAATCGGATCGTTCTCAATCGACTCCTGAAGCGACGGGCGGCCGGCAGGATTCCGGCAACAGGAGCAGGGGCCGCAACAAGTCGGTCATGCAGCCGAGCAGCATCTCCTTTTCGCCCATCTTCGTTTCCCCCGTCCGAAAATGTCCGGCGAAGGTAAAACAAAACCCCCCTGTTGTCAATAGAGTTTTTCCGGTTTCGGGCGCGCGGAGCAGCGGGATCGGCGCGGTCCGCCGAATCTCTTGTTCCGCTGCAGCGGCCTGTGCTATAGGATGTCCACAACACTACCAGCGATCACGTTCCTCCTACGCCCCTCACGGGACGTTTCGGGGTGTCCACAATCGGGATCCGACCCGGGTACCGGCGATGATGCAATCTTTTCTCTCCCGCTACGGCAAGCTTTTCATCTGCCTGCTGATCGCAGCGACCACGGCGATCGCCTACCTGCCGGTCAGGGACAACGGCTTCGTCAATTACGACGATGAAGAGTACGTTGTGAAGAACGGCAACGTGCAAGGCGGCCTGACCCTCGAGGGCCTGCAGTGGGCGTTCACCACCCTGGATGTCGGCAACTGGCACCCGCTGACCTGGCTGTCGCATATGATGGACTGCAGCCTCTTCGGACTGAATCCCGCCGGTCATCATCTGACGAGCCTTTTCCTGCACATCCTCAATGCCCTGCTCCTGTTCCTTGTGCTGAACCGGATGACCCACGCCCTCTGGCGGAGCGCCTTCGTCGCCGCCCTGTTCGCGCTTCATCCCCTGCATGTCGAATCCGTCGCCTGGATTGCCGAAAGGAAAGACGTCCTCAGCGGTCTGTTCTGGATCCTGTCGATGGGCGCTTATGTTCTTTACGCGGAGCGGCCGGGCATCCGGAGATATTCGCTTGTCTTCGCGATGCTCGCCTTCGCCCTCATGGCCAAACCCATGGCGGTGACGCTGCCTTTCGTGTTCCTCCTGCTCGATTACTGGCCCCTCGGCCGGTTCCGGACGCCGCGGCCGTCGGAGGCGGGTGACGAAAAGCCCGAGGGGCCGGAATCCGTCCCTGTCCGTAAGAAGAAGACGAGACAGATCAAGGCGGAAAGGACGCCTTCCGAAAAAAGGGCTTCGCCGCAGCGCGATCCCGGAGCTCCCGGGGCCATCTTTCGCAGGCTGGTTTCTGAGAAAATTCCCCTTTTTCTCCTGTCGCTGCTTTCCAGCGCGGCCACCTACATCGCCCAGCAGAAGGGCGGCGCCGTCGCCCTCCTCGAAGCGTACCCGCTGGCGGACCGCCTGCAGAATGCCGCGGTGTCGTACATCCGATACCTCCTCAAGGTCTTCTACCCCGCGGACCTTTCCGTCTTCTATCCCTACGTCGCGCACCCGTTCTGGCAGATCGCCGGCTCGGTGCTGCTGCTGTTGTTGGCCGTCTTCCTCGTCGTACGGCTGGCAAGGCGCTTGCCCTATCTCCCCGTGGGCTGGTTCTGGTACCTCGGCACCCTGTTCCCCGTCATCGGCATCGTCAAGGTGGGACTGCAATCCATGGCGGACCGGTACACCTATCTCCCCTCCATCGGGCTCTTCGTGCTGATCGTCTGGGGCCTCCATGACCTGACGCGGAACGTGCGGAAACGGGCCCTTGTTCTCGGCGCGTTTGCGGCCGCGGTTCTCGTGCTTCTTTCCGCCGCCACGTGGCGGCAGGCGCGGCTTTGGAAGGACGATCCGACGCTCTACGAGCACGCACTGGAGGCCGCGGCGGGAAATCACGTCGCCCACTTCGGACTGGGGCTTTATTACGACAGGCAGGGGGATCCGGGGAAGGCCGTCGATCACTATGCCCAGGCCATTCGCATCCTGCCGACACAACCGGACTATCTGAACAACATGGGCAACAGCCTCGCCAAATTGGGAAGGACGGAGGAGGCGGCCGCCCGTTACCGGGAGGCCATCGCCCTCCAGGACGACAACGCCCTGTCCCATTTCAATTACGCCTGGCTCCTGGCCGTTCAGGGGAAATACGACGAGGCGGAGCGTCATTTCCGCAAGGCCCTTGACCTGAACCCGGAAGATTCGGTCGCCTGCATCATGCTGGCCGACATGCTGTCCAGGCAGGGCAAGCTGGATGAGGCCCTGCATTATTATGCGCGTTCGCTGCAGATCGACCCGAATCGCGCCGATGTACATTTCGCCATGGGAAAGATCCTGGCGTTTCAGGGGAAGAAAGGCGAGGCGGCCGAGAATTTCCGGAAGGCGCTTCGATTGGATCCCGACCACGGCCGGGCGCGGCAGGCCCTGGAAAGAGTCCTTCCCTGAAAGTAGGCATTCCCGCGCAGGCGGGAATCCGGAAGGGAACTGGATGCCCCCGGATCAGAGTCCGGGGCAGGCTTATCGAGTCCGGCATGACATTCACCATATCGGGTATCCCCGTTGTCATTCCCGCGAAAGCGGGAATCCAGAACGGAGATCGAGTCCGGCATGAAGTTTTTCCATGTTTCATCGCCGGTGGAGTATCCGGCATCCCGGGGCGGGTCAGCGTTCTTTTTCCTGGAGCGCCGTTTCCAGGTTCCTGCGGGCCTGATGGAACGAGGGATCGAGGGCGAGGGCCGCGCGGAAATGGACGATCGCCTCGTCCACCGCGCCCTTCTGCGCCAAGGCGATGCCGAGGCTGTTGTGCGCTTTCGCGCTGGAAGGAACCGCGGCGACGGCCTTTCGCAGATGGACGATCGCGCGGTCGAGATCGCCGGTGCGGGCGAGCGCCACACCCAGAAGCCGGTTGGCCTCCCCGTGGGCCGGGTCGATGCGCACCGATTCCTCGAGCTGGCGGACCGATTCTCCCTGCCGCCCCTGGCCTGAAAGCGCCAGGGCCAGGTTGTTGCGGGCATCGACGTAACGCGGATCGACTGCAAGCGCGCCGTTGAAATGCCGGATGGCGCCCTCGAAATCGCCCTTGCGGGCGAGGATGATGCCGACGTTGTTGAGCGACTTGATGTCGTCGGGCCGGATCCGGAGCGCCTCGCGGAAACGGTCCAGCGCCCCTTCCGTTTCGTTCCTCTCCAGGAGAGCCAGCCCGTAGTTGTACTGAGCCCAGTTGTTGTTCTCCGTGACCGCAGCGGCATGGCGGAAGAGCGTCAGGCTGTCCCGCCAGACGCCCGCCTGGCGGAACGTCAGAACGGCCATGGCGGCGAGGACGACGGCGGCGCCGGCGGCGAGAATTTCGCGGCGCCGCCGGACGCGCGCAAGAAGATCGGGGACGCCCCATGCGGCGGCGATGAAGATGCCGATCAGAGGGACGTAGGTGTAGCGGTCGGCCATTGCCTGGAGCCCGACCTGTACGATGCCGATCACAGGCACCAGCGTCCCGAGGTACCAGAGCCATCCCACGACGAGATAGGGGAGCCGCCGCCATGCGTAGAGCGCCGCCGCCGTGACGGCGAGGAGGGCGGCGACGGCGAGAAGGACCTTTCCAGCCCCCAGCGTGCCTGCCGGATGGGGATAGAAGACGGCCAGGTCCATCGGCCAGACCGTTTTGACCAGGTACTGCCCATAGGATACGACGGCGTTGCCCAGGCGCGAGGCGAGGGGATAGTTCTCCAGGTCCTTGACCACGCCCTGCTGCGCATAGAGGGTGACGACGCTTGCCGCCGCGGTCAGGACGAAAAAGGGGACCTTCTCCAGAACCAGGCCCCGCAGGGATCCCGCGGCAGCCGTTGCAGGGACTTTCGACGGCCGGCCCGGCGCCGCCTCCCCGCTCTTTCCGCTCTTTTTCCTTCTTGTCTCCCGCCGTTCGGGCGCCGTCTGCACCGTCGCCGCATTCCCGGCATCTGTCAGGCGCCGCAGCGGCCAGTAATCGAGAAGCAGGAGAACGAAAGGCAGCGTGACGAGCATCGGCTTGGCCAGGAGGCCGAGGGCGAAGAATGCCAGGGCCAGTCCGTAAAGACGGCGGTCCCTTCTTTCGACGAAGAGGGCGTAGGCCCCGATCGTCAACATCCAGAACAGAGTGCTGAGGACGTCCTTGCGCTCGGCCGCCCAGGCGACGGACTCGACGTGGAGCGGGTGCAGACCGAACAGGGCCGCCGCGAAGGCGCTGCGCCAGGGGGCGCCCGTCATGCGAAAGAGGACCAGGAAGAGCAGCAGCGTGTTGGCCGCGTGGAAGAGGAGGCTGACGCCATGATGCGCCGGTGCATGGGACCCGAAGAGGCTTGCGTCCGCCATGTGGGAAAGCCACGTCAGCGGGTGCCAGTTGTGGACGTGCGTCGCGGTGAAGGCCCAGCAGATCCCTTCCCAGGTCAACCCCTGGAGGACGACGGGATTCCCGGCGATGTAGCTGTTGTCGTCGAAGGCGACAAAATCGTTGCCGGTGACGGGCCAGAGGGCGGCGATCGTCGAGAAGGCCAGGAGCAGGGAAAGGACCGTGACCAGGAGGGGGCGGGGCGATGCGTTCACGCCGGTTCTCCGTTGCCGTGCAGGTTCCGGACGCCGAGCTGCCCCACGGCGGCCTCCATCCGCGCGAGGAGGGGATGCAGCGTCCGGGTGTCGAGGGCGGATACGGCGACGGCGTCGAAGCGCCGGCACAGCGCCGCGAGCTGCGTCTTGTCGGCGATGAGGTCCTCCTTGTTCAGGACGCGGATTTGGGGTTTTCCGGCGACGCCGAGCTCCTCCAAGACCTTTTCCACGGCCCCGATCCGCTCCTCGAAATCCGGCCGGCCGGCGTCGATGACGTGCAGGAGGATATGCGCGTCCTGGAGCTCGTCGAGGGTGGCGCGGAAGGCCGAGAACAACTCGGGCGGAAGGTGGCGGATGAAACCGACCGTGTCGGTGACGAGCGCCTCGCGTTCCCGGGGAAAGCGCAGCCGCGCGCTCTTGGGATCCAGCGTCGCGAAGAGCCTGTCTTCCGCCAGCACGCGGCTCTTCGTCAGGGCGTTGAGAAGGGTCGACTTGCCGGAATTCGTGTAGCCGACGATGGAGATGATCGGGATGCCCGTCCGCCCTCTTCTGTCCCGGCGCCGGTCCCTGTCCTTCCCGATGTCCTTCAGGAGCTTCTCCAGGCGGTGGATCCTCTCCCGGACCCGCCGGCGGTCGATCTCCAGCTTCGTCTCTCCCGGACCGCGTCCGCCGATTCCGCCGGCCAGGCGCGACAGGGCCGTTCCCTTGCCGGTGAGGCGGGGCAGCAGGTAGCGCAGCTGGGCCAGCTCCACCTGGATCTTGCCTTCCCGGCTCATGGCCCGCTGGGCGAAGATGTCGAGGATCAGCTGCGTGCGGTCGATCACCTTCATCTCGGTGAATTCGGTGATGGAACGGATCTGCGCGGCCGTCAGCTCATGGTCGAAGATCAGGAGATTGGCGCCCTTCTGCAGGGCGCCGATGACGAGGTCGGAGATCTTCCCCCGCCCGAGGACATACTTCGGATCGGCCGCATGGCGATGCTGAATCAGGGTGCCGAAGACCTCCACGCCGCAGGACCGCGCCAGTTCCTTCAGTTCGGCGATCGATGCCTCCGCGTCCGATCGCGGGTCCGTCTCGACGCGGATCAGGATCGCCTTGTCGACGGCGTCGATCTTCCGCACCTGCTGCCTCTTCGCGAATTCGCTTTCCAGATCCTGAATGAAGGAAAGAAAGTCCGTCCGGATCTCCGAGGGCCGCTGGGGCGGCAGGATCTCCCAGTAGCGGCCGTCCTGGTTCTCGGGAAGAAGATGGGCCGCGTATGCCAGCCCCGGCAGCCCATCGGGAAGGACCTCGACGGCGCAGACGAGATCGAGGCGCAGCAGCGCCAGGTCCGTGAGGTCGTCGCCGGTCAGATCCTCGCCGTTCAGGTGGGTGTGAATGAGGCGCAGTCCCCTGAGGCGCGCGGACGACGCGCGGAAACGGTCGAGTGGAGGCAGCAGGATCTGCCTGTCCGACCCGACGACGACGAAGGCGACGTCGCCGCGGCGGGAAAGAAGAAGCCCGATCTGGCGGTGAATCTCCGCCGAGATCTCGGTCAGGTTGCGGGCCAGTTCGTGGGTCAGGATGCTTTCGGGCGGGACCTTGCGCCGGTAGAGGTGCTCGATCCGCCGGATCTGCGAGGCGCCGAGGCCGTGAATGTTTCCGTACAACCGTTCGATGGAAGGTCTCCCTTTGTCATTGAGGGCGCGGAGCGCCGCGGCGGGCCCAAACCCGGATCCGCATCGCCGCCGAACTTTACACGTTGCCGAAGAGGCCGTCAAGCGGGGCAAAAAAAGGGTAGTGGGTCAGTTTGACCACGGCAATTTTTTGCCGTTGCTCAATCCTTTCTGCACGGGGAAAGGAACGCCTCAATCACTTCGGTTTTCGCGCGAACCATTCCCCTGCCGGTCTTAGTAATCAGTTGTGCTTTTTCCAAGAAGTTGATGTCTCGCATTACGGTCTTTTTGGTCTTCCCTACATAATGAATAGTTATCCTGTGGCTAATTTCAGATATTTTTGCAATAGGGACAGCGGCGTTATTGTTTTGCCTTGATAAGTCCAATACCAAATGCCTCCTTCTTATATCGGTTGGCGTATCTTGATCCTTAAAGTGCTCATGTACGTAATTTTCCCAAGTAACCTTGAATTGCTGTTGCCTAATTTTGCCCAACTGCTCCCTTAACCCATCTACATAACCCTGTATAGCGTACTTTATAAATGGTATTAGATCTCCACCATTCTTGCTGCTAATATCGAGATGTCTATAATATTCCTGTCTTGTTAAATTATAATGATTCGTAAGCAATTGCGTAGCTGGTATTGGCACACCTGCCGACATCAATATTTTTAGTTCTATTAATCTGGCGGTTCTTCCGTTACCATCCCCGAAGGGGTGTATCCACGTAAAGTATACGTGCGCGGCTATTGCTTTTATAATATTAAAAGCAGTTACGTTTCCATCAAAAGGGACGAGTTCTTTGTTTAACCAATCAACATACCGATTAAGCAGATACTCACAGTCTTCTGCGGGTGCTCCTCTATACGGACCAACACCTACTGAATGTTTTCTGATTTCTCCAGGGACAACTCCTTCATTTAGTTCCAAGCCGTCCAATATTAGCTTATTAAACTCTTTAATTTCATTAACGTCTACTTCTGTTGAACACCCATCCAAAATTCTTTGCTTCATTATGTTGCAGGCTTTGACAATATTGTCTATTTCCTTCCCAAGGTACTCTTGGGATGGGGGAAGTTTCAACGTCCCCTCGATCCGTCTTAGTGTGTCTTCCTCCGAAAGCGTATTACCCTCTATGGCAGTAGTCGCTAGCACCCCTTTGGCGAGATATATATTGTATAGTTTTTTTGCGGTTTCCGGCTGAATTGGGATTCCGGAGATATGTTCGCACTTCGACTGCGCCTCTCCCAACTGTATCCAAGTGTCGTAACGTATCGGCTGGAAATTCAGTTTGAAAGTTAGCCACGGGTGCGTCTTTAAATATGTCCTTTCTGTTGTCATACTTAATGTCCTTTAATTTATCAATAAAAAACTTATAAAATTGATTAATTATAGATTTATTTGGTTTTTATGGCATATTAGATGTCCACAACTATAGATATATTTCCTCCTTTTGTCAATAAATTTTTGAGGGGATTATGGAATGGTGAGGGGCTACGCCAGATTGGCTATCTCTTCCAGTGTCCACACATGATCCGCTACCTTCGCTGCAAGCCCCATTATTTCAAACTGACCCACTACCAAAAAAAAGCCCCGGGGTCCAAGACCCCGGGGCCGATGTTGCCGTGACGCAGCTTAACCGAAAGCGACGTCTCTTAGAAGCTCAGCAGAAGCTGATGCATCAGGAGGTAGTCGTTGCTGATGTTGACCGCGTCGTTGGTCGCCTTGAAGTAGTCGCCGGTCCAGAGGTAGCCGAAACCGACCATGTACTCCAGGTTGTCGTAGATCTTGTAGGAAGCCGTCAGGTCGAATTCCGTGCCGTACTTGTCGGAGATGTACTCCACGGCGCCGACCTTGGGCTTCTTGTCGGCGTAGGCGTAGGAGATCGACGCCTTGATGTCGAGCTGCTTCATGGGCTTCACACCCGCGTAGACCTGGTAGAACCAGATATTGTCGGAGTATTCACCCCGGCGGTTGTCGTTGCCGGCGGTGTTGCCGACGCGCCAGCCGACCTGGTTCCGGTATTCGTAGCTCATCATCATAAGGGACAGGTTGACCGAGCTGTTCAGGCCCAGTTCCGCGAAGAGGCCCGACTTCTTCTTGGTCGCGTCGGAGCCGTCGTCGCCGCCGCCGTAGGCGAAGATACCGCCGACGTACATGGGCGCGATGTCATAGTTGACCAGCAAATAGGCACCGCCCTGCGAGAAGTCGATGTCCTGCCTGCCGGCAGTCTTCGGATCATCGTACTCGGCCCACTTGCCCGTGGCGTAGAGGACTTCGGCTTCCACGTAGAGGTTGCCGGCCTTGTACTTCACGTAGGGATCGAAGATGTAGAGGACTCTCCTGTAGCCGTCCAGTGCCAGCGACCTGTTCGACTGGTTGCGGACGTTCTGGAACATCAAGCCGGCGTCGCCGCCCTTGAACTTGTAGACGAAGCCCAAGTCGTAGATGTCGATATCGTTGTCGATGCTCAGGCCTCCCCTTGCACCGTTGGCGCCTTCAGCCTCGTAGCCCTTCTCGATGGCGGCGATCAGCGTGAAATCGCCCAGGGGCAGGAAGTACTTGATCATCGGCTTGGAGCCGGCGCTGTTTCCCATGACCGTACCGAACGCACGGTCTTCTTGGTAGCCGACCTGGAAGCGGCCGCCCTTGGTGTCGAAGGTGACGTAGGCGCGTTCCCAGGAAATGTTGTTGTCGTTCGTGGTGAGCGTGTCGCCCCACTTCTTCTCCAGGACGTCGAAACGGGTCGTCAGCATGAGACCCTCGGCGACCTTGAAATCGCCGACCATGCGGAGCCGGTTGTCATAGAACTGCGTGGCGCCGGCGCCGGTCGTGGTGTCCTTGTCGATCGATTTCAGGTTGTGGTTGTACCAACCTCTCATGCGGAGCGAACCGCTGAACTTGCCGTCAACGGCGGCAAACGCGGGCATGCTGAAGGCTACGACGAGCCCCAGTGCCAACAGTACCATCCAGAATTTCCTCATTTTTTCCTCCATAGTGAAATTCATGTTTGAGATTTTTCGTCTCCCACGGGCAGAGGGAGGCGAACGGAAACAACACTTCTTGCTTCTTGAAACCCGGTCCGGACGAATCCTTCTCCGCCAAGACCGGTGGAACGATTGGCTGCCTTTTTCACCTCCTTCCCTCTGAAATTCCGATGAAAGCTAGCATCGGAGTGCTGCAAAGTCAAGCCCGTTCAGCTCGACAACATGTTTGTCTTTTCCGAAAAGCAACAAACATACCAGTACGTTGCGGATGGAAGGGGCCGCAGGGATTGCGGTGGTCATCTCACGGAATTTATTTTCGATTCTTGAAATGGAACGGCGGGCGGGAAGAAGCGGAACAACCGGCGCACTCCTGAGGGGCAGGGGCAGTGTGTTGAAAAAAATACACCAAGCAGAAAAAATCAGGCCTTTTTGCAACAGAAACCCTGGGACGAGCATCAAGACGACCCCGAAAAACAAAAACCCTGACTTTCAGCTCTGTTTCAACTTCTGCGATCAAGAAGCTTGAAAAAAACTCAGGAAACTCCAGTGAGAAAATCCTCTTGACATGGGTTAACGTGCAAGTTAACATGCCTTCGTGAACCGAACGATCCTCTTCTACAGAACAGCGGACGGGAGATGCCCCGTCCAAGACTTTCTCGATGCCTTGCCGGGTAAGGCGGCCCAAAAGGTGGCGTGGGTGCTCCGTCTTCTGGAAGACCTGGAGATGATCCCGGCGACCTACTTCAAGAAGCTGATCGGGGCGGAAGAGATCTGGGAGTGCAGGATCCAGTATGGCTCCAACATCTATCGCGTATTCTGTTTCTTTGACAGCCACTCGGTGGTCATACTGACCCACGGCTTCGAGAAAAAGAGCATGAAGACGCCTAAGCGGGAAATCGATAGGGCAGAGACCTATCGGCGTGATTATTTGAATCGGAAAGGAAAAAAGAGATGAGCGATCTGAAAAAATATATCGCCGCCCGGAAAAAGGCGGACAAGGCATTTGCGGAAGGCTTCGAGGAAGGCTACGAGCAATTCAAGATCGGAGTTGTCCTCCGCCAGGCAAGGGAAGCCGCGGGTCTGACCCAGGAGGAGTTGGCCGCGCGCCTCAAGACCCAAAAGACGGCGATCTCCCGGATCGAAAACCATGCCGAGGACATCAAGCTCTCCACGCTGGACCGGGTGGCCAAGGCACTGGGAAAGCGCCTGGAAGTCAATATCGCCTGATTTCATCGAAGCGACCGTTCCGTCCCGGCTTAAACCAAACATAGCATCTCCGACACGTCGAAGAGCCAGTCGGACCAGTCAGAGACGAACCAGGAAAACCCGTCTCCTGCAGGGCGGAAACGCATGTCTCCAAATATTCCTTGACAAGCCGGGGCGCCTTGGGCTATCCACGACTGACTTATGGTCACATAGTGACTATCGTTCAACGCACCCGGCAGGAAACTGCGGAAGTTCAGGGCAGGGAAGGGGCAGCCTCTTCATATCGCACTCGCCGTCGGCGGCCCCGGGGGGAAGGCATCCGAGCCGCTTCACGACGGGTGGATCCTCCATCCAAAAAAAAGTAGATCTATCAGTGCTTCTCGTTGATTTCTCGCTTGGTTTCGGGTATAGCACATCTGCCGTTTCGATCAGACAGCTATGTCCTTCGAGAGGCACATTGGCCCACCACAGAAAAACCCACAACACACAACAAAAGGAGGTAAGGAAGACAATGGCAGATCAGAAGGTGGAATTGAAGGAGGTATACCCGATTCCGGAGAAGGCGAGGAAGAAGGCCTGGGTGAGCGGGAGGGAAGCCTACGACAGGATCTACAAGAAGTCGGTGGAGGATCCGGCGGGATTCTGGGCGGAGATCGCGCCGCAGTACGTGGAGTTTTTCAAGAAATGGGACAAGGTGATGGACTACAACTTCGATATCCGGAAGGGTCCCATTTCCGTGAAGTTTTTCGAAGGCGCGAAGGTGAACGTGTCTTACAATTGCCTGGACAGGCACCTGAAGATTCGGCCGACGAAAGTGGCGATCCAGTGGGAGGGGAACGAGCCCGGGGAAGACAAGGCGTACACGTACCTGGAGCTGCACCGGGAGGTCTGCAAGTTCGCGAACGTGCTGAAGGCGAACGGGATCCAGAAGGGGGACCGGGTATGCCTGTACATGCCGATGGTTCCGGAGCTGGCGATCGCGATGCTGGCGTGTACGAGGATCGGCGCCATTCACAGCATCGTGTTCGGTGGATTTTCTGCGGACGCTTTGCGCGACCGGATCCAGGACTCCACGTCGAAGCTGCTGGTGGTCTGCGACGGGACGTTCCGCGGCGCGAAGGCGGTTCCCCAGAAGGCGTCGGCGGACGAGGCCCTGAAGGAGTGCCCGACGGTGAAGAAGGTGGTGGTGGTGAACCGGGTGGGCAACAAGATCAAGTGCGACTGGGTGGCCGGCCGTGACGCCTGGTGGCATGAGGAGATGGCGAAGGCGAGCGCGGTGTGCGAGCCGGAGTGGATGGACGCGGAAGATCCGCTTTTCATCCTTTATACCTCGGGATCGACGGGGAAGCCGAAGGGCGTTCTGCACACGACGGCGGGATACCTGCTTTTCGCGGCATACACGCACAAGATGATTTTCGACTACCATGAAGAGGATGTGTACTGGTGTACGGCGGACGTGGGCTGGGTGACGGGCCACAGCTACATCGTGTACGGGCCGCTGTGCAACGGGGCGACGTCGATCATGTTCGAGGGGGTTCCGAACTATCCGGACATGAGCCGTTTCTGGAAGACGGTGGAGAAGTACCGGGTGACGATCTTCTACACGGCCCCGACGGCGATCCGCGCGATCGCGAAGGAGGGGAACGAATGGGTGAAGAAGGCGGACCTTTCGACGCTGCGGGTGCTGGGGACGGTGGGCGAGCCGATCAACCCGGAGGCGTGGAACTGGTACTTCAACGTGATCGGCCGCGGCGAATGCCCGATCGTGGATACGTGGTGGCAGACGGAGACGGGCGGGATCCTGATCACGCCGCTGCCGGGGGCGATCGAGACGAAGCCGGGGATGGCGACGCTGCCGTTCTTCGGCGTTCAGCCGGCGCTGGTGAATGACGAGGGGAAGGAGATCCCGGAGACGGTGGCGAGCGGGGCGCTGTGCATGAAGATTCCCTGGCCGGGGATCATGCGGGGCGTGTACGGAGATCCCAAGCGTTTCCAGGAAACCTACTTCGAGCAGTTCCCCGGGTTCTACGTGGCGGGCGACGGCGCGCGGCGTGACAAGGACGGGTATTACCAGATCACCGGGCGGATCGACGACGTCATCAACGTATCGGGCCACCGGATGGGGACGGCGGAGGTGGAGAGCGCGCTGGTGGCCCATCCGAAGGTGGCGGAGGCTGCGGTTGTCGGATATCCGCACGAGATCAAGGGAACGTCGATCTACGCGTACGTGACGCTGAAGACGGGCGTGGAGAAGTCGGATGCGTTGAAGAAGGAGCTGGTGAACCACGTGCGGACGCTGATCGGGCCGATCGCGACGCCGGAGAAGATCCAGTGGGCGGACGGCCTTCCGAAGACGCGCAGCGGGAAGATCATGCGGCGCATCCTGAAGAAGGTGGCCTCCGGTGAAATCAACGACCTGGGGGACACCAGCACGCTGGCCGATCCCACCGTCGTCGGCGATCTCGTGAAGAACAGGCTGTAAACCGGTCGGGGAGACCCTGCGCCCTTTCGCCGGAGGCCCGGCGAAGGGGCGCAGGGATCCTGCGCAGGCTGTTGAAAAAGGCCCGCCTGCTGCGGTTTCCTCCATCCTTTGCCGTTCATGCACGTACCGGCAAGCACTTCATGGCTCGGGATCTCGGGGCCGCGCATTCAGGCATTTTTGAACAGGCTGCAAGAGGGGGGTTTTTCCCGGTTAACCGATTTCGAATTGAGAGGGGAGGGCGAGACAGTGAACATCGTGGCATGCGTGAAGCAGGTACCGGACACGGAAGCGCAGATCAAGGTGAAGGGGGACGGATCCGGGATCGAGGAAGGCGGGATCAAGTGGGTGATGAACCCCTACGACGAATTCGGGGTGGAAGAGGCGCTGCGGCTGAAGGAGAAATTCGGGGGAGACGTGACGATCGTATCGTTGGGTCCCGCGCGTGCGATCGAGACGATCCGGACGGCGCTGGCGATGGGGGCGGACAAGGGGATCCACATCAACGATCCGGCGTTCAACAACGCGGATGCGTACGGGACGGCGTCGGCGCTGGCGGCGGCGATCAAGGGGATTCCGCACGACGTGATTTTTTGCGGGCAGCGGGCGATCGACGACGATTCGGGGCAGGTGGGATCGATCCTGGCGGAGCTCCTGGACGTTCCGCAGCTGACGATCGTCACGAAGGTGGAGATCGAGGGGAAGAACGTGAAAGCGGTGAAGCCGATCGAGGGGGCGCAGCTGGTGATCCAGGGGACGCTTCCGTGCGTGATCACGGCGCAGAAGGGTCTCAATGAACCCCGCTATGCCTCGCTGCCCGGGATCATGAAGGCGAAGAAGAAGCCGGTGGAAGTGAAGGACGGTGCGGCGCTGGGTTTGACGGCGGAGGCGAAGGCTCAGGTGGTGAAGATGACGCCGCCTCCGGCGCGGCCTCCCGGAAAGATCATCTGCGGGGACGATCCTGCGCAGAAGGCGGGTCAGTTGGCGAAACTGCTCCGGGAAGAGGCGAAGGTGATCTAGGGAGGAGGGAGAGGGATGAGCAAGGGAGTATGGTTTGTTGCGGAACAGAGGGAAGGGGTCCTGCGGAAGATCAGCTATGAGTTGGCGAGCACGGCGCGGAAGCTGGCGGACGCGCTGGGCGGCGAGGAGGTGTGCGCCGTTCTGTTGGGCGGAATGGGAGTGGAGAGTCTGGCTTCCCAGCTCGGCAAGTATGGAACGGACAAGGTTTTTGTGGCGGAAAACGCCCTCCTAGAACCTTATACGACGGACGCCCACGCGACGGCGGCGGCGAAGGTGGTGAAGGAGCACGACCCGGCGATCCTGCTGCTGGGGGCGTCGGTGCAGGGGAAGGACCTGTCGGGGCGCCTGGTGGGGAAGCTGGCGACGGGGATGGCGACGGATTGCACGGAGGTGAAGATCGCGGACGGGCGCCTCTTGGCGGTCCGGCCGATGTACGCGGGGAAGTGCTACGGGGAGGTGGCGATCGCGTCGAATCCTCAGATGGCGAGTTTGCGGCCGAACGTGTTTCCGGCGATTGAGAACGCGAAGGCGTGCCAGGTGGTGAAAATCGATGCCGGCCTCGATCCGGGGAAGGTGCGGACGAAGGTGTTGGAGGTGCAGAAGGACGCGGCGGGCAAGGTGGACCTGACGGAGGCGAACATCATCGTATCCGGCGGGCGGGGGATGAAGGGTCCGGAGAACTACGTGGTGATCGAGGAGCTGGCCGGGGTCCTGGGGGCGACGGTGGGGGCGTCGCGCGCTGCGGTTGACGCGGGCTGGCGACCGCAGTCGGACCAGGTGGGTCAGACGGGGAAGGTGGTTTCGCCGAACCTGTACATTGCCTGCGGGATATCGGGAGCGATCCAGCATCTGGCGGGGATGAGTTCGTCGAAGTACATCGTGGCGATCAACAAGGATCCGGAGGCGCCGATCTTCCAGAAGGCGGACTACGGGATCGTAGACGATCTCTTCAAGGTCGTCCCCGAACTGACCAAGGAAGTCAAAAAGCTGCTCGCATAGGAAAGAGATTCAAGGGGGGCGGAAAAAACGCCCCCTTTTTTCACGGAGGCGTTATGTCGGCGGAATTTTCGATCGGGAACGAGGGTCGGCAGGTGTACTGGAACGCTGAGTCGTTCGGCATTCTTTTCTATCCCCTTGCGGTCCTTGCGATGGCGATCTTCGCTTACGGCGTTTACCGGCGCTGGCGGCTCTGGACCGCCCTGGGCAAGCCGGAGTTGCGCATCGACAGCCTCGGCGAGCGGATCAAGCTGCTCCTTGCCAACGGGCTTCTGCAGGTCAAGACCTTCCGCGACGTCTATCCGGGAGTCATGCACGGGCTGATCTTCTTCGGATTCGTGGTCCTTTTCATCGGGACCGCCCTCATCGCCAAGGAAACGTACATCACGGGCCCCCTCCTGGGATGGACCTTTCTGAGGGGGTGGTTCTATCTGTTCTTTTCGTTCATGATGGACCTCTTCGGCGTCTTCGTGCTGATCGGGATCCTGATGGCGCTGGACCGTCGGTACGTGTCGAGGCCGGAGCGGCTGGGGTACAAGGGGAATCCGGACAACAAGCCCGATGACGCGATCGTGCTTCTTTTGATCGGCGGGATCATCGTGACGGGCTTCGTCATCGAGGCGCTGCGGATCTACGTGACGAACCCGCCGTGGGAGTACTGGTCGTTCGCGGGCTGGGCGCTGTCGAAGACGCTGACCGGAATCGACCACGATACGGCGAGGATCTTCCACAAGACAGCCTGGTGGATCCATACGTTCATCGCGCTGGGATTCATCGCCTACATTCCCTATTCGCGGCTCCTGCACATGATCACGACACCGGCGAACCATTTCATGGCGTCGCTGAAGCCTGCGGGTTACCTCGAGCCCATCCGGGATTTCGAGACGGCGGAGTCCTTCGGGGCGGGGAAGCTGGAGGATTTCACCTGGAAGCAGATCTTCGATTCGGACGCCTGCACGAGATGCGGACGCTGCCAGGACGGGTGCCCGGCGTATCTGAGCGGGAAACCGCTGTCGCCGAAGAAGCTGGTGCAGGACCTGAAGACGTACTGGCTGGAGAAGGCGCCGGCGGCGGATGCGGCGAAGCGGGCTGGGGCGCCGGCGGAAGGTGAGGCGAAGCCGGTCGGGAAGAACGCGGTTTTGAAGCTGCTGGAGAAGGTCGACGGTGTGGTGGACTGGGCCCTGAGGGGGACGAAGGGCGTCGGAGCGCAGGAAGCGCCGGAGAAGGCGATGGTGGGCGAGGTGATCGATCTGCACGAGCTGTGGGCGTGCACGAACTGCATGTACTGCCAGGCGCACTGTTCCTCTTCGATCGAGCACGTTCCCAAGGTGGTGGGAATGCGGCAGCACAAGGTCTTGATGGAGGCCGATTTCGGGCAGGAGCTGCAGTTGACGTTCCGGAACATGGAGAACAACTCGAACCCCTGGGGGATCGGATCGCACCTGAGGGCGGACTGGGCGAAGGACCTGGGGGTGAAGACGCTGTCGGAAGACCCGAAGGTGGAGTATCTGTTCTATGTGGGGTGTTCGGGTTCGTTCGACGACCGGGGCAAGAAGGTGTCGGTTGCGTTCGCGAAGATCCTGAAGGCGGCGGGGGTGAGCTTCGGGATCCTTGGGAACGAGGAGGGCTGCTGCGGCGATTCGGCGATGCGGGGCGGGAACGAGTATCTCTACCAGACGCTGGCGCAGGCGAACATCGAGGTGATGAAGGGATACGGGGTGAAGAAGATCGTCGCGACGTGCCCGCACGGGTACAATGCCTTGAAGAAGGACTATCCGAACTTCGGCGGAGAGTTCGAGGTGTACCACCATACGGAGATCATCGCGGACCTGATCTCCAAGGGGAAAATCACGCTGAAGAAGCCCGTGGAGGGGCTCTTCACGTTCCACGATTCGTGTTTCCTGGGTCGCTACAACGGGCTGTACGAGCAGCCGCGGTCGGTACTCAAGGCCGTACCGGGGATGAAGCTGGCGGAGATGGAGCGGAGCAGGGACCGGAGTTTCTGCTGCGGGGCCGGCGGGGCGAGGATGTGGATGGAGGAGGACATCGGGGAGCGGATCAACAACATGCGGACGGACCAGGCGCTGGCGACGGGGGCGGACCGGATCGCGGTGGGGTGTCCGTTCTGCCTGACGATGATGAGCGACGGGCTGAAGGCGCGGGGCAAGGAAGAGGCCGCGGCCGCGCTGGACGTCGCGGAGATCGTCTGGAAGGCCATGGGGCTGGAAGAAGAAAAGCCTCCCGTCGACGTCTGCGCGCCGCCTGCGGCCTGACGATCCGGCGATTCACGCTCTGTCGTGACCGGGGCGGCTTTGTTCTGGAGAAAGCCGCCCGGTTTGTGTAAGATGTCTCGCGTTCTTTGAAAAGAGGCCGGTTTCCGAGGGCAACCGGCCGACATGGCATGAGATGCCTTCATCCGTTCCGGGCAGCGACCCGGAACAACGCGACAGGTTTTTTCAGGGCGTCGCGGTTGCCATGGAGGCGTCGGGGGGAAACGTATTGCACGATGCAGGAAAGGAGGGTTCTGCAGTATGGCGGCAAACATTTCTTATCAGGACAAACCGTGGTTGAAGTCGTATGAAAAAGGGGTCCCCGAATCCATCAAATACGAGGAGATCTGCCTGCCCGACATCCTGGAAAGGACGGCCAAGACGCATGCAGACCGGACCGCCCTCATCTTCCAGGGATTTCAAGTCAATTACACCCAGTTCAAGGACATGGTGGACCGCTTTGCCGCCTGCCTCAGCGGGTTCGGCGTCCGGAAGGGCGACGCCGTCGCCATCCTGCTGCCGAACCTGATCCCCTGCGTCGCCGCCTACTTCGCCATCCTCAAGCTCGGCGCCATCGCCGTGATGAACAACCCCCTGTATTCCGATCCCGAACTCCAGCACCAGTTCAACGATTCCGGCGCCAAGGTGCTCGTCACGCTCGATCTGCTCGGCAACAGGATGATCGACCTCCGGCCCAAGACCAAGATCAAGCAGATCGTCTACACCTCCATCGGCGATTACCTGCCCTTCCCCAAGAGCCTGCTCTTTCCCCTGGTGGCCAAGAAGAAGAAACTGGCCGCCGACGTGAAGACCGCGCCGGACGTCTACCGGTGGAAGGAATGCCTGGCCCGGGCCGGCGCAGCGCCCGCAAAGGCAGCCCTGACCTTCGACGACGTGGCCATGTACCAGTACACGGGAGGAACCACGGGCGTCTCCAAGGGCGTCATGCTGACGCACGGGAACCTCAGCAAACAGGTCCAGCAGCTCAAGGCGTGGTTCCCGTCCTTTGCCAACACGCCCGAGATCATGCTGGGCGCGCTTCCCTATTTCCACGTCTTCGGGCTTTCCGTTTCCATGAATTTCTCGGTCTTCATGGGATGGGCGCAGATCCTGATCCCCAAGCCGCAGCCGGAACCGCTCCTCGAGGCGATCGCCAAGTTCCGCCCGACCTTTGCGCCGCTCGTGCCCACCATGTACATCGGCATGCTGAATCACCCCAAACTCAAAGAAACCGACATGAGCTGCATCAAGGGCGCCTTCTCCGGAAGCGCGCCGCTGCCGGTGGAGGTGATCCACGATTTCGAGAAGATCACGGGGGCGACGATCGTCGAGGGGTTCGGCATGACGGAGACGACGCCGGTGACGCACGTCAACCCCTTTGCGGGCGGCGCCCGCAAGGTGGGCAGCGTGGGCGTGCCGATCTCCGACACGTTCTGCCGCGTCGTCGATCTCGACGACGGCGTGAAGGACATGCCTGCCGGCGAGCGCGGCGAACTCATCGTCAAGGGGCCCCAGGTGATGAAAGGGTACAAGGACCGGCCCGAGGAGACGGCCAACACGCTCCGCGACGGCTGGTGCTACACCGGCGACATCGCCACGATGGACCCGGACGGCTATTTCTACATCGTGGACCGCAAGAAGGACATGATCATCTCCGGCGGCTTCAACGTCTATCCGCGCGACGTCGACGAGGCGTTCTACGAGCATCCCAAGGTCCAGGAGGCCTGCTCGATCGGCGTGCCCCACCCCAGCCGCGGCGAAAGCGTCAAGGTCTTCGTGGTCCTGAAGGAAGGCGAATCGGCGACCCAGGAGGAGCTGATCGAGTACTGCAAGACGAAGCTGGCCACCTACAAGCTTCCCACGGAAATCGAATTCCGCAAGGAGCTTCCCAAGACGAACGTGGGCAAGATCCTCCGCAAACAGCTCCGGGCCGAAGAGCTGGAGAAGCGAAAGAAGAAGTAAACCGGCAGACAACCCGGGTCCCCGCTTTCGCGGGGACGACAAGAGGAAGCGGGGAAGACGAGAGGAATGGGAAAACAAGAGGGCGGGGAACCGGTCGGTTCTCCGCCCTCCTTTTCTCGAACAGGACACCATGAAAGGTCGACCAGGACGCCGGGATTTTCTAGGCTCCGAATTTTTCCAGCTTGCCCGCGTGGGCAAGCGCGACGGCCATGAGCTGTTTCATGGGCATTCTTCCGAGGCCGCCGGCAAGGCAGTCGCTTTCTCCGAATCGCTCCACCCGGTCCGGGCGGCAGGTCCCGGCCGACAGGAGCACCGGCACCGGATGCCAGCTGTGGGAAGCCAGCGCCGCCGGCGTGGAATGATCGCCCGTCACCACGAGCACGTCGGGCTTCAGATCGGTGATGAGAGGCAGCAGTGCGTCCACTTCCTCGATGACCTTTACCTTCTGCTCGTACTGTCCGTCTTCGCCGCGGGAATCCGTCGGCTTGACGTGGACGAAGAAGAAATCGTAATTCGCGAACGCTCCGCGCAGCGCCTCGAACTCCTCGCGGATCGTGTTCGTCGGCTTGTGAACGCTCATGCCGAGCAGCCTGGCGATGCCGCGGTACATCGGATAGCTTGCGACGGCAAGCGGCTTCAGGCCGAAACGCTCGCCGACGCCGGGAAACTTGTGAAAGCAGGCGTAGCCGCGCAGCAGCACCATGTTCGCCTTGGGTTCAGCCCTGAGAATATCCCGGGCCTGCTGTGCCAGGTCGCGCAGAAGGGCGGCGGTGGTCTCCGCCTCCGGGACCAGCGCCCGCGGCGCCAGCGGGGGGAGACCCGTCTTCTGGGGATCCGTCTCTTCGATCTCTTCGCGGAGTCCGTCGCCGCGCAGGACGAAGAGCGCCCGGTGCTCCTTCTCCGTCTCGAAAAAGGTCTGCACGCCCCCGGGCAGCTTCACCTTCTCGCGGAGAAGACCGCAGAGGCGGCGGTTCGTGTCCGTGTCGATGCGTCCCGCCCGGCGGTCGCGGATGATTCCCTGGGCGTCGACGGTGGCGAAGTTCACCCGCATGAAGAGGTCCTTTTCCGTCATCGGGAAATCGAGGCCGGCCGCGCCGAGAATCCCCCGCCCGACGTTGTTCTTCACCGGATCGTAGCCGAACAAGGCAAAATGCGCGGGTCCGCTTCCGGGCGTGATCCCGGGCCCGATGGGATCCAGGAGTCCGCAGACTCCTCCCTTGGCCAGCCTGTCCAGGTTCGGCGTTCGGGCCGCCTCCAGCTCCGTTTTGTCCCGGCCCCCCATCGGAAGACCGCCGAGGCCGTCCATCACGAGGAACAGGATCTTCTTTTCGTTTTTCACGATGAGGCTGTCGACCAGTTCGTCCTGCATGGAGATTTCCTCCTTCATCCGTTGCACTTTCTTATCTCAATCCGATGACCTTGCGGGCGACGACGACGCGCTGGATTTCGTTGGTGCCCTCGTAGATCTGGCAGATCTTGGCGTCGCGCATGTGGCGTTCGGCCGGATATTCCCGGATGTAGCCGTAGCCGCCGAAGATCTGCACGCATTCGATCGCGGCCTTCATGGCGACGTCCGAGGCATAGTATTTCGACATGGCCGCCTCCTTCTCGAAATCCTTGCCCTGGTCCTCCAGCCAGGCGGCCCGCAGGAGCATCAGCTCCGCGGCGTCCAGTTCCGTCGCCATGTCGGCGATCTTGAACTGGATCGCCTGGAAACTCCCGATCGGCTTTCCGAACTGCACGCGCTGCTTGGCGTACTCGATCGCGTCCTCCAGCGCCGCGCGGCCGATGCCGCAGGCCTGCGCGCCGATCCCGATCCGGCCGGCGTCCAGCCCCGAAAGCATCTGCCGGAATCCCTGCCCCGGCTTCCCCAGCAGGTTCGCCGCGGGAACCTCGGCATCCTCGAAAACGAGCTCCGCCGTCCCGGACGCCAGAATCCCCATCTTCTCCTCCACCTTCCCGACGTGGAAGCCCGGCGTCTCCTTCAGGTCGACGATCAGATTGATGATTCCCTTGTAGCCCTGCGACGGATCCGTCGTCGCCGCCAGGACGCAGTAGCGGGCCACGTTCCCGTTCGTGATGAACGTCTTCGCCCCGTTGACGATGTACCGGTCGCCCTTCAGTTCCGCGCGGCAGCGCAGGGAGGCCGCGTCCGAGCCGGCATTGGCCTCCGTCAGCGCGTAGCACCCCTCCACCTGGCCGCTCGCCACCGGCGTGAGGAACTTCTTCTTCTGCTCGTCCGTCCCGAACATCTTCACGGGGTACCCGTACAGGCTGTTGTTCACCGAAACGATCACCCCGCAGCTCGCGCAGGCCCTGGAGATCTCGATCAGCGCCATGACGTACGTCACGTTGTCCATCCCCGCCCCGCCGTATTCCGCGGGAACGGCGACCCCCATGATGCCCATCTCGCCCAGTTTCCGGCAGATCTCCTCCGGGTGGCGATGCGTCCGGTCCAGCTCCGCCGCCACGGGCTTGATCTCCGTCTCGGCAAAACGCCTCGCCATGTCCCGTACCATTTGCTGTTCTTCCGTCGGCGCAAAATTCACGGCACTCCCTCCTTACGACAGATCGTCCTTCCCCCGGCCATGGCCTAGACGCGCTCCAGAACGATGGCCATTCCCTGTCCTCCGCCGATGCAGAGCGTGGCGAGGCCCAGATTCAACTTCTTCTTCTGCAGTTGCACGGCGAGGCTGTACGTGATCCGTGCGCCCGTCGCCCCGATGGGGTGGCCGATCGAAATCCCGCTCCCCCGGAGGTTGCAGCGATCGAGGTCGATCTTCAGCTCCCGCATGCAGGCGATCGCCTGGCAGGCGAAGGCCTCGTTCAGTTCGACGAGATCGATATCCTTCGTCCCGATCCCGAGCCTGTTCAGGACCTTCCTCGTCGCCGGGATCGGCCCCAGGCCCATATAGGCGGGATCGACGCCGCCCGACGAAAATCCGCGGATTTTCGCCAGCGGCTTGATGCCGAGCTCCCGCGCCTTGTCCAGGCTCATCACCACCACGGCGGCCGCGCCGTCGTTCACCCCCGAGGCGTTGCCCGCCGTCACCGTGCCGTCCTTCTTGAAAACCGTCGCCAGTTTCGACAACTTCTCCATGCTCGTTTCCATCGGCCGCTCGTCCACCTGGAATACGACCGGGTCCCCCTTCTTCCTGGGGATGACAACCGGTACGATCTCTTCGGCGGCCGAGCCGTCGGCGATGGCGGCCCGCGCCCGCTGGTGGCTGACCAGCGCGATCTCGTCCTGCTCCTTGCGGGAAATCCCGTATCGGGCGGCGATGTTCTCCGCCGTCATACCCATGTGGTAGCGGTTGAAGATCTCGTAGAGGCCGTCGTGGACCATCAGGTCCACGATCTGGCCGAAGGGCATGCTCATGCGATAGCCCCACCGGGCGTCGGGCAGGCCGAAGGGCGTTTCCGTCATGTTTTCCATGCCCCCGGCCACGACGATCTCCGCATCCCCCGCGGCGATCGACTGCGCCGCCAGCGCGATGGCCTTCATGCCCGAGGCGCAGACCTTGTTGATCGTGAAGGCGTTCGTCTCCTCCGGCAGCCCCGCATAGATGGAGGCCTGGCGCGCCGGATTCTGCCCCTGGCCGGCCGTCAGGACGTTCCCCATGATGCATTCGTCGATATAAACGGGCTGAAGACCGCGGTCGAAGGAATCGAACTTCGCGTTGAGTTCCGTCCGGTCGAATTCCCCCAGGCCGTCGGGACGACAGCACTTCACAACCGGACTGATGGAAGGCCTCAGCCCGCCCCTTCGCAGCGCCTCGCGGATCACCAAAGCGCCCAGATCGACGGCGCGCACGCCTTTGAGCCCCCCGCCGAAACTTCCGACGGCCGTCCTCGCTCCGCTTGCAATCACCACTTCCCGCATGGACAAAATCTCCTTTCCTTACGGCTACGATTCCCCCTCGATGCGATCGACGAACTCGATTTCCCGCGGCACCTTGTATGACGACAGATAGGTCCGGCAGTAACGGGACAGCTCCCTGTCCTCGACGGCCGCCCCGGCTTTCTTCACGACGAAGGCCTTCACGATTTCGCCTCGCAAAAGATCGGCCTTGCCCTCGACACGGGCCTTCCGGACGGCCGGGTGCATCTCCAGAACGATCTCGACTTCGCGCGGGTAGACATTGAAGCCGCTCGTGATCACCATGCGCTTTTTCCTGCCGGTGAGGAAGATATAGCCTTCTTCGTCCATGAACCCCAGGTCGCTGGAATGGAGCCAGCCGTTCCGCATCACCTGGGCGGTGGCTTCCTCGTCCTTGTAGTAGCCCTTCATCACGTTCTCGCCCCGGATCACGAGTTCCCCGACCGTCCCCCTGGTCACCTCCCGGTCCTGCTCGTCGACGATGCGGATCTCGACTCCCGGAATGGCGACGCCGATGGATCCCGTCTTCGGCGGTATGTCGAGCCGGTTGAAGGAACTGACGGGCGAGCCTTCGGTGAGGCCGTATCCCTCCAGGATCTTCACGTGGAATTCCTTCTCGAAAACGGGGATGAAGTCCGGCGGCATCGCCGCCCCCCCGGTGACGCAGAAACGGAGAGAACTCACGTCGAAATTGGCCTTCCGGTCATGGAACACCATCCCCAGGAAGAGCCGCGGCACGGCGGCGATATAGGTCACTTTCTGCCGCTCGATGGCGCCGAAGATGCTGTCCAGCGTGAAGTGGTCCATGAGAACGGCGCTGGCGCCGACCCGGATGACGGCGAGCATGTTGGCGACGGCGCCGAAGGAGTGGAAAAAGGGGATGATCGCCAGTCCCCGGGCGCTTTCGTCAGCCTGGCAGATGGAGCGCAGGAGATTGGACTGCGTGTAGAGATTGTTGTGGGTAAGGACGGCCCCCCGGGGTTTGCCCGTCAGACCTGCGGTGTAGATCATGACGGCCGGATCGTCGGGTCCGATGTCGGGAATCGCGAACGTGAAGGGACCCTCTGCCAGGGCCTTCGGGAAAGGGGAGGATTCTCCGTCCGCCAGGATCAGATGCCGGCAAAGGGGAATCTCCGGCTTGATCTCCTCGTAGCGCTTCGCGGCCGAGGCGGATGTGATGAACGCCCTGGAATCGCTGTTGCCCAGCAGGTGCCGGAGTTCGTAGGGCGTGGACAGCACGTTGAGCGTCACGGCGACCCCGCCGAGTTTCTGGATGGCGAAATAGGAAACCACGAATTCGGGACAGTTGGCCAGCATGACGGCGATGTGGTCTCCCCGGCCCAGTCCGAGCGTCTTGAGATAATTCGCGAATGCGTTGACGCTCCGGTTCAGCCGTTCGTAGGAGATGGCATCATCCTCGTAAAGAAACGCCGTCCTCTCCCCGAAACGGCTTGCCGTAGCCTCAAGCATCCGACCCAGATCCATGGTTCCAGACCCCCTGTTTTTGGGGGTCTCTTAACATAGCGGGCGATTATTTTCCAATGCAATCCAGAGATGACGGCGCTCTCCTCCCGGTTTTGCCGGCGGCGGAAAGACGGTGCCCTCCTCGATGCCGGATTGCGCCGACAATCCCCTTGATCGTGCCGGGCATTTTCCCTATAATGCCCCGCGAGCCGGCCGGTATCAGGGAGGTATCGTGGAGGCTCGGGGAAGAAAGGAGAGGCCGATGAAAAAGGGATGGTTTGCCGTAGTGCTGGTGCTGCTGTGGACGGTCGGCGCCGTCGCCGCTGAACTCAAGATAGGCGACAAGGTGGCGGAATTTCAGCTCAAGGATCCGACGGGAAAGGAATATTCCCTCGATTCTCCGGAATTCAAGGGCAAGGTGCTCTCCATCTTTTACGTCGATCCCGATGAAAAGGACACGAATTCCCACGCGGAAGACGCCCTGAAGGCCGATCCGGGGCTGGAACGCGACAAGAATTACAAGGGGCTGGGCATCGCCGATCTGAAATCGACGTTCAAGCCCAACTTCATCATCAAGTCGATCGTGAAGAGCAAGCAGGAAAAGACAGGCGCCGTCATCCTCATGGACTACGACCACACCCTCGTGAACCTGTGGGGGCTCAAACCCGATTCCTCGACACTGGTGGTCGTCGACAAGGAGCGGATCTGCCGCTACATGTACTGCGGCAAGCTGCCCGACGACGAGGTGAAAAAGGTCATCGCGCTCATCAAGGAATATCAGGTGAAATAGCATCTATGGTAGCCATCATCGACGGCAAGGGCATCGCCGCCACCGTTCGCGCAGAGGTCCGGGAGGCGGCGGCAAGGCTGAAAGAGGAACGGGGGATCACGCCCGGTCTCGCCGTGATCCTCGTTGGCGACGATCCGGCATCCCGCATCTACGTCCGTGGGAAGAAGAACGCCTGCGAGGAAGCCGGATTTCTCTCCCGGGAATTCGCGCTTCCCGGCGATGTTCCGGAACGGGAAGTCCTGGCGAGAATCGACGACCTGAACCGCGACAGCGCCATCCACGGAATCCTCGTCCAGTTTCCCGTTCCGAAGCAGATCCGCCCCGACGCGGTCATCGAGGCGATCCGCCCGGAAAAGGACGTGGACGGACTGCATCCGTACAACGTGGGGCGCCTCTTCTCGGGGCGCCCTGCCCATCGGGCCTGCACCCCCGCCGGCGTCATCGAGCTGCTCGACCGCACGGGCATCGGGATCGAGGGCCGTCACGCCGTCATCGTCGGGCGCAGCAACCTCGTGGGCAAGCCGCTGGCCCTCATGCTGCTGGCCCGCAACGCGACCGTCACGCTTTGCCATACGAAGACACGGGAGATGGCCGGCATCACGAGGCAGGCCGATATCCTCGTGGCCGCGGCGGGCAGGCCGCAGATGATCCGCGGCGACATGGTGCGTGAGGGCGCGGTCGTCATCGACGTCGGGATCAATCGCGGCGCGGACGGAAAGCTGCTGGGCGACGTGGCCTTTGCGGAGGTTTCGCCGAAGGCCTCGTATATCACGCCCGTTCCGGGGGGCGTCGGCCCCATGACGATCGCGATGCTGCTCCGCAACACGCTCCAGGCCGCTTCAGCGGCCTGACCGGTTATTCCGCCAGCAGCCCCAACAGACGGAAGACCTTCCCGAAGCGCATTTCCCAGGTGTGGTCCCGGAGCGCGCGGCCGTATCCCCGCGACCGGATGCGCTCCGCCTCGGCGGGGTCGGCGAGGAGGCGGCGGATCTTCTCCAGGAGATCGTCGAACCCGCTGTAGGTGACGATCTCTTCTCCCACCGCATAGACCCGCTCCAGCTCCGGATGGTGTTCCGTCAGATAGAGCCCGCCGCTCATGGGGATCTCGAAGTCCCTTCCCTTCAGGCAGTAGGTTTCCCGATGGCCCATGACTCCCCCGAACCCCAGGTTGATGCGGCTCCGGGAGTACATCCGCACCATCTCCTCCGCAGACAAGGGACCGGCCGGCCAGCCGTGGCCGTACGCTTCCACGGCGACGCCGCGCTGCCGCAGCCGCTCGATCGTCTCGCGCCGGTTCCCGTAGCACTGGCCGATGAAAGAGACGTCCACAGTCTTCGCCAGATCGTGGGGCCGGTGCACATCCGGGTTGGCCCCCTCGGGCAGATACAGCGGGACCGCGCCTTCGACGACGTATTTCGCCAAGGCGTCTTCCGTGCTCGTGCAGCACAGATCGAAGCAGCGGCAGATGTCGCGGGAACCCATCGCCAGGCCCCGGCGGATCTTTCCGACAAAATTCTCCTTGTCGTTGAGGGAGAGGTTGACCAACGGAACGCCGCAGTCCCGCAGGGCGCGAAGGGTTTCCGGGGAAACCAGGGCGCCGGAGAGGTACGTGAAGATGACATCGGCCCCGTCCCGATCGATCCAGGAGCGGACCCGCTCGGCGAGATCACGGTTCATTTCTTTTTTGACGGACGCATGCCAGGATTCTTCCCGGCTGTGGTCGAACCGCGCCCCCCAATCGTAATGGCGTACGGGACCGAATTTTTGCAGTGAAGGAAGGAGGGAGTGATTCTCCCAGTTGTAGTGATGATAGACGGCTATGGTGCGAAGAGTTCCTTTCGCCCGGGGCGACAGGCCGGGAAACCTCTCCCCGATGATCCGGCTTACCTGCGTTTCGTCCGGAATGGAAAGCCCCCGCAGAACAAACTTTTCCTGATAGGTACGAAATTCACGACGGAGCCGCGATTCGCTTCTCCAGGCACGGAATCGTCTGCGCAGCGTTTTCAGAGGATCATCCACCGCTCGCCGGTTCCTTCCAGATCGTGTAGAGCCGCATGCCGTTCGACTTGTCTTCGCGGCCGTTCATCATGTTGAGGACGTGTCCCGCGTCGATCGCGGGAATGGAGAAACGCACGGCGGCGTCCACGCATACCGGCAGGGCGCCGACGCCGGCGCCGACGAGGCAGAGGTCCGCATCGGCGGGGACCTTCCCCAGGACATCTTCCTTCATGGACGACCAGCGGGTCGCGACGTATTCCGCCGCGATCGACACGAACGTGAGGCGCGGCCGGCTCCCGGCGCGCTCGAACCAGCGCCGGCAATTGCCTTCGTCGTAATCGGAATTGACGATGCAGACATGTTTCCCATCGAGGGACCGCCGGAAATCCGCCGATGAAAGGCAGGCGTAAACGACGTAGAAGGGCAGGTAATTGCCGGCCGAAAACTCTATGCCGTTGCGATTGAGGAATTCCAGGAAGGAAGCTGCGGAAGGTTCCTTCTTCCATGGGTGGAGTATGCGCTTGAAGGCGCTGCGGCGCCCCCCGAGATTGCCGGGAAAGATGAGGGCGGCGATCCGGCCCAACGCGGACAGCTGCTTCAGGGCTGCGACGTGCATCGGCAGGACTTCCCGGATGGCGGACACCGACTCGGCCTGGCGGTAGAGGCCGTTGCACTCTAGGGATTCGGCGTAGAAAGCGTATTCGCCGTCGGCGAATCTGGCGCATGGAAAGGGCCGGCGGTTCCGCGAAGCCTCCTCGATGTGCCGGTGGAAGCGGTCGAGGTATTCCTGCCCCGAGGATACGCCCTCGGAAAAAAGGCAGATTTCCTGCTCGGCGATGGTCGGATCGTTGACGGCGATGACCCCGCTGTTGTCGATCCCGGCCAGTTCCAGATGCCGGAAGCTGAAGCCCTTTTCGCCGAACCCTTTCGCCAGTGGGGAGGGGATGCTGAAAGAATCTTCCATGGTCTCTGCTCAACGCTTCCTTGCCGAAACGGCATAGCTGGTCCCCGAATAGCACTTCGCAACGAGCCGCGCGAAGAGGCCGACAACGGGGATCCTCTTCAGCCGGTTCTTGACATATTCGGAGTGGTAATCCTTGCTCCCGACGATTTCAAATCCGTGCGCGGCCAGGAGGGCGGAGAGCGACGAGGGGGTGTAATGATACAGGTGGAAGGGCAACTGCCACCCGACCCAGTTCGTCCCGTTCTTCCGCCCGTCCGTGCCCAGGTAGTTGGGGACGTCGATCACGAGCAGACCATCGGAACGCAGCCAGCGGCGGGCGCTTTCGAGATATTCCGCCGGACGCGGCACGTGTTCGAGGAAATGCCACATGGTCACGACGTCGAGGGAGCCTTCCGGAAGAGACAGGGTCTCGATGCCGCCCGTCCGGATGGGGATGCCGAGTTCCTTCGAAACATAGGCGGCAGCGTGGTCGGAGATGTCGGCGCCCTCTACGTCATAGCCCGCGATGCGGCAGGCGAAGAGAAAATATCCCATGCCGCAGCCGATATCCAGGATCTTCCCTTTTTTCTTATGGCGCCGCACGAATTTCACCCGGTGGTCTTCCTGGGAAATCCTGCGCTTCATCTCCGGCGATCCCACGGCCAGTCCGCGACCGTACTGATCGTCGAAGTAGTTCTCCGCGTACAGGCTCTTCAGTTCTTCCGCACTGGGCCGGGGATCCAGGACGCCGAGCCTGCATTTTTCGCAACGGTAGACGGTCCAGCCGTCCTTTTCGACGAGGAGCGCCCGCCGGGTCTCTCCGCAGATCATGCAGGAAGCGGGAGTTCGTTCCATTCGATTCAATGCCGCCGATCGTTCATTCGGTTCTTTCCCCACGGGGCAAGCCCAGGGGCAATCGTCCCCGGGCATCGCCGCGTCGGCGATTTCATAGCAGGGATGGGACGTGATTTCCAGATCTATATCGTCTGTCCCCGGGAATGTCCGGCGCGGGAGAGGCGCTGCTCCGGACCTTCACTGCGGTGTGGGGATTTTGCCTCACGAGCGATCAGCCTGTACCGGGTTTCCTTTGCCCGGGTCTTTTCACGGTCCCTCGTGAAGGGCCCGGACAGCTTCAATGTCAGCAGGCGCCAGCGGGCCTTGAGAAGTTCCGCCTTCCGGATGCGTCCCACCGTGTCGGGCCGGTAATGCTTTTCGTAAAAAAGATACTCGGCCCGGATCTTGCGGAGCAGGAGATCTTCGGGTGCGGTGGAACGCTCGCTCTGCGCGCCGATGTGAACGGCGACCGCTTCCTTCACATAGCCGATTTCGTATCCTTTTCTGCGGATGCGAAGACAGAGGTCCTGGTCCTCGCCGTAGAGAAAGAAATCCTCATCGAAGCCGCCAAGGCCGTGAAGGATGTCCGCGCGGGCAAGCATCGCCGCCCCCAGGACACAGGCGATCCGTCCCGGCAGATCCTGCAATTCATCCCGGCAGTGTCTCTGGCCGGGGTAGCGGTAGGAAACCGAGGGTTGAAGCGTGCCGTCGGGGTTGAGAATCCTGAGGCCGGCCAGGCCGATGAAGGGACTGCGGTCCATCGCCGAGACGGCGCGGCTCAGGGCGTCGGGCTGAAGGGAGGCATCGGGGTTCAGGAACAGCACGTACCGTCCGCGGCAGAGCGACAGCCCCTGATTGCAGGCGGCCCCGAATCCGCGGTTGTCTGCGTTGGCGATGAGACGGACCTGCGGGAAGCCCGTGCGGATGAGGCCGGTACTGCCGTCCGCAGAGGCATTGTCCGCCACAAAAACCTCGGTACGGCAATCGCGCGAGGCAAAAACGGATTCCAGGCATCTGCCGATCAGATCCGCCGTGTTGTAGGAGACGATCACGATGGAAACGTCGGGCGGCTGGGAATCGCCGGCATTCCGGCTCTTGCAGGTGGGCTCGGTCATGGGGCATGCATACCGGATCGGGGGAGAATCTTCAACGGGAATGTTCGGCGGGAACCGCCGGGAACGCGGTCCGGCGTGTCAGCCCCTGCCGCGGGGCGCGAGCAGCCGTTCGTAGACCGCCAGCATCCGTTGGGAGACGGCTTCCCAGCTGTGGGTGCTGGCCGTGCGCAGGGCTTCCCCTGCCATCTGCCTTCTCCGGTCCCCATCGAGCATGCGCGCGAAGATATCGGCCGTGGTTCCGGAATCCCCGGGATGCTCCACGACAAACCCGTTCACCCCTTCCCTGACCAGATCCTTTGCCCCCACGCGGGCGCTGACGACAACGGGCAGCGGCGAAGCCATGGCCTCGAGGACGGTCAAGCCGAAAGTGTCGAATTCCGAGAGCATGCAGAAGAGGTCGGCCGTCCAGTACATGCGGACCAGTTCTTCACGCTCCAGGGCGCCCGTGAAGAGGACACGATCCTTGATCTTCAGTCCCTCGGCGATCTGCCGGTACTTCCGGAGGTTCCCCCGGCCGACGACCAGCAGGCGCCAGGGGCGCGAGGGTTCGCGGGATCTCAAGGCGGACAGGCTGGCAAGCACGTGGTCGAGGCCCTTGACTTCGAAATTCATGGACACGAAGAGGATGACGGTTTCCGCGGGCCCGATCCCGTAGCGAAGGCGCGTTTCCCCGCGGGAGGCATGCTTTCGCGGGCTCTCGTAAAGGTCGAGATCGACGCCGGGATGCATGACCTCCACCGCCGTCGCCTCCGGGTATGCCCTCAGGAAACGCTCCCTGGCCAGGCTGGAGACGGCGAGGAAGAGCCGGCAGCGGGGATTGCGGACCAGGCGTTCCTCCACGCGCGCGGTGGCGCGGTCGTAGAGGCTGAGGCGTCTCCTGCGGACCTCTTCGATCCAGAGCCGGTGGGGGATCCCGTGCATCGTGAAGACGTCGGCGCTGAAGATCCGGTCGTGGGCGTGGACGAGATCGAAGCCCTCGGCGCGGATCTTTCTGTCGGCAAACCACGCGAAGCCGGCCGTTGTCAGGAATTTCGGGAAAGAGATGATGGGTATCCTGTGGAACGTGACGCGGTCCGACAGGACCTTCCAGCGGTTGGCGAGAACGTGGATCTCGTAGACATCGTTTCGGGCGATTCTTTCCGTCAATTCGGCGGCGAACTGCTCCGCTCCGCCCACGAGCCCGTACTTGGGAATGACGACGGCGATCTTTTTTTTGTTTCTTCTGACGTCCGTGGGCATATCGCCGGCCTTCCGCCTTCAGGGATTCGCTTTGCCGGGTGCGTCCGGTGCCGGTGCGCCGGTCCGGGGCGCGCCCGATGGTTCGTGTTGCATCCGCCAAAGGATGGTCATCATGGCGAAGATGCTGTACAGGATGACGGCCGGGGGACCGCTGAGGGTGTTTTCGAACATCCCCTGGATGAAAACGGCGACGAACGTCCCCATGATGCAGAGGCTCCAGTCCCTGATGAATTCATTCCGCCCCCTGCGGATCAGATGCCATCCCATTTTCACGAAGGAAAAGAGGATATAGAGAAACAGGGCCAGTCCGACAAGTCCGGTGCGCGTGGCGGTATCGACGAGGAGATTGTGGGGGGCGTTATAAAGATGCGTCATCCGGTATTGTTCCGGGACCCTTTGGTTGTATTTCATCAGCATTTTGTCATCGTAGCAGGTCTGCATCCCGAAGCCGACGCCGACGATGGGGTGATCCTTGATGATCTCGGCGTAGCATAACCATATGCTCAGCCGATGATCGTCTTTCATCTTCTGCCGCATCGCATCCAGCGTGAACCGGTCTTTGATGGGCATGAATGCCGCTGCAAGAGCGACCGTAATGACGCAAAACCACAGGAGGATTTTTTTTCTACGCGGAAAAATAACAGCGATCGCGCCGATCATGGCAAGGATGGCGCTCCTTGCCTGCGTCGCCGCCGTCGCAAACGCCGAAAGACAGACGGATGCGATCAGGACGATATTGCGATAGGTCGGATTCACGTCCCTGATCAGGGAGATCGACAAGAGCATGCTGAACAGCGTCAGCAGCGCGATGATGTTCGGCGCTATCTCGGGAAAATACAGCCCGAACAATTCGCGGAGCGGTCGATGCAGAATCGCGTACTCATGAATCAACAAAATGAAAATGAGAATCCCGGTGGATATGATGAAAACCCATAAGATCGCTTGAAATCTTTTTTCCGATGAGAAGAAATTGACGACGATGTAGAAGACGAACAGATATTTCAGCAAGTGGGCGTAGATATCGTGAAATGAGTTAGGCTTGTTCAGGGCAAAGAAAAGCCCGATGCAGCTCCAGATGACGAATAGGGCGAAGGGAATCGAGAGGGGCGTACGGAAAGAGAAGCCTCTCTTCCTCGCAAAAAGCAGAACAAGAAAGAAAAGCAGGGAGAGATAGAAGCTGATCTCCTTGACAGCCGTCGTGTGCGGGAAGGGGTTGAAAAAAAGAAAGATGCCGATCAGCCAGGGGATGCATTGGTTCAGGAAGGCATAAAATCTTTCGGTAGCCGTGCTGTTTCGTGCTTCTTCCATACTTTCGACAGGTGTCCCAGACTGCAGAATGAACGCATTAGGTCAAATTACTGGTTTCAACTATCACATTTTCAAATCGATTTCACGATTTGCACGGGGCCTCGTTTGTGTTATGGAAAAAACAATCAAGAAAATGAGGAATTGACCTCCCATGCGCTTCCGGCTTCTTGTGAAGGGTGTCCCCCTGTTTGTCTTCCTGCGCGGCATGCCCGTCTTTCTCAGAAACTATCGGACGATAAAGAAACAGGCAGGCCGGGACGGCGAATTCCCCTTCGGAGAGATGTATCCCTGCGTGGAGGACCGCTACAAGGAGAGCGGGGAAGCATCGGGGCACTATTTCCACCAGGACCTGCTGGTGGCGCAACGGGTGTTCCGGAATCGGCCGCTCAAGCACGTGGACGTCGGTTCGAGGATCGACGGCTTCGTGGCGCACGTGGCGGCCTTCCGGGAAATCGAGGTCCTCGATATCCGCGACCTGCGGCTCGACATTCCCAACATCCGCTTCCGCCGCGCCGATATCATGGACGACCATTTCCCGCTTCGGGACTATTGCGATTCCGTCTCCTGCCTGCATGCCCTCGAACATTTCGGCTTGGGCCGGTACGGCGACCCCGTCGATTACAGCGGCCACATCAAGGGCCTCCGGAACATCTCCGGGATGCTCAAGACAGGGGGAAGGCTGTATCTCTCCGTACCCATCGGGGAGCAGAGGATCGAGTTCGACGCCCACCGCGTCTTTTCGCTGAAGTATTTGCTCCAGCTCTTTGAGGGACGGTACAGGCTCGAATCTTTTTCCTACGTCGACGATGCGGGAAAGCTTTTCGCGGATGTCCCTTTGGAGGGAAAGGCGGTGGCAGACAACTATTCCTGCCGTTACGGCTGCGGCATCTTCGAGCTTACGAAACGGTGATCGCTTGTTGTTTCAGCAAGATAGCTGTATCGATCCTTTCAGTGCCACCAGAGCTTGCCGGCTTCTCGCCGCAGATGACCGTTCGTTTCTCGCGTGATTCGGATTCTATTGATCGGAATGTTGTGATATAGAACCCACCTTGCCCGGGACAGGGGTTCAGACTTGCTCGTGAAGAGGTTGAGACTGTGAGAATTCTCATCACCGGAATTACCGGATTCGTCGGGAGTCACCTCGCTGAATATGTTCTGCAGAGAGGCGAGGGGCATGAGGTTTACGGCCTTTGCCGCTGGCGAAGTCCGCGTGAGAACCTGGCCGGCATCTACGATAAGGTCTCGTTGATGGAAGCCGATCTGTGTGATTTGAGCGCGCTGATCCGGCACCTGGATTCCATCAAACCGGATGTGATTTTCCACTTGGCTGCACAGAGTTATGTCCTAACAAGTTTTAACTCACCGATACAGACCCTCTGGTCCAACGTCATCGGCACAGCCAACCTCTTGGAAGCCGTCCGACTCCTGAAAATAGACCCGGTCATTCATGTCTGTTCGTCGTCGGAAGTCTACGGCCAGGTCAGTGCGGCCGACATCCCCATCAGGGAAACCTGTCCTTTGCGACCCGCGTCTCCCTACGCGGTGAGCAAAGTCGGAGAGGATATGGTTGCGTTTCAGTATTGGGTATCCCACGGCATCAGAACCATTCGGACGAGAATGTTCACACACACCGGCCCGAGACGCGGCGACGTCTTTGCGCTGTCTTTTTTCGCAAAGCAGGTGGCGGCGGCCGAAAAAGGGATGAAAGAGGCCATCATTCATGTCGGCAATCTGAAGTCTGTGAGGACATTCTGTGACGTAAGGGATGCCGTGCGGGCCTACTGGCTGCTGGTCAACCTGTGTGAACCGGGAGAAGTCTACAACATCGGGGGGCAGAGGACGATGACCATCGGCGAAGCCCTGGACCTATTGCTTTCTCTGTCCAAGACGAAGTTCGAGATTCGCGAGGAGGCCCGGCTTTTCAGGCCTTCCGATGTGACTCTGCAGATTCCCAGCACGGAGAAGTTCCACGCCAAGACCGGATGGGTTCCGGAGATCCCCTTCGAAAAGACACTGGCAGACATGCTGGAGTACTGGCGCGACGAACTGTCCCGGAATCCCTGGAAGTCCCTGACGGTGGTGAAATAGGGACACGCCATGACGGGAATGTCCCTGAAGGACGAAACATGTACTTGAAGGGCAAGACGGTCTTTCTGGCGGGGGCGACGGGGCTGGCCGGTTCGAGCGTGATCCGATGCCTGGTCGATCAATATCCCGACGTCCAGATCAGGGCGGCCTACCACCGGACCCCTCCCTTCGTAAAGCACGAGAGGGTCGAGTACGTTCGCGGAGACCTCCGTTCCAGAGAGGACTGCCGCAGGATGATCCAGGGGTGCGATTGTGCCGTCACGGCTGCCGCCAACACAGCGGGCGCCCAGGGGACGATCCTTTCTCCGGAGAAGCAGGTTACGAACAATGCCGTCATGGATGCCCAGATGTTGGAATCCTTTTGTCTCGCGAACCTGGAACGGGTCGTCTTCATCAGCACGGCATCGGTCTACCAGGAGTTTGCCGGTTTTATCCGCGAAGACCAGTTGGACTTGAACGCGGACCCTCCCGTGTTCTATCTGGGCGTCGGCTGGGAAAAGAGATTCGCCGAGAAGCTGTGCCGGTTCTGGCATGATAGAAAAGGCATCGACATCATCACGGTGAGGGCAGCGAATCTGTACGGGCCTTATGCGAAATTCGATCCGGCGGCATCCAATTTCATTCCTGCCATCATCCGGAAAGCCGTTGACCGGGGAGATCCCTTCGAGGTCTGGGGCCACGCGGGCGTTGTACGCGATGTCGTCTACGGAGAAGATTTTGCGCGGGCCGTTGTCCAACTGCTCGATGACAGCAGCATCAAGTACGACACGTTCAACGTCGGCGCCGGGATCACGACGACCGTCGGGGAGGTCGTAGCCTTGGCCCTGAAATGTTCAGGGCATCGACCGAAGACCATCACCTACTTGGAACAGGCACCGGCGACCATTCCGTTCCGGGCGCTCGATTGCTCCAAGATACGGGAGGCGATCGGGTGGCGTCCTGCGAAGACCCTGGAGGAAGGGATTCGGGAAACCACCGAGTGGTGGATCAACAACAAGGATTGGTGGAAGAAATGAAAACGGAAAAGCACGATGCCATTGTTCTCTCGAGTACAGACGAGAAGGAAAGCCTCGGTCGCCTGGTGAAACAATTTCGGCGTTCGCCGCTTCCGGACGACGAGATCCTTCCCAACCTGGGATTGTTCCTGACGTCGAAAGCCCTGTCGCGGATCCTGTTCTTCTACGAGGTCTATCAAAAAATTCTCCACACCCACGGCGTCATCATGGAGTTCGGCGTGAGGTGGGGCCAGACGCTGTCTCTGATGTCCGCCCTGAGGGGCATCTTTGAACCGTTCAACCGGCACCGGAAGGTTATCGGTTTCGACACATTCAAGGGGTTCGTCGGGATTGGTGAGAAGGACGGTGAACGGTGCAAATGTACAGACGGATCTTTCTCCGTGACGGAAAGATACGATCGTTTTCTCGATGAAATCCTGTCCCTGCAGGAGAATCTGAATCCCATTCCTCATCTAAAAAAATACGAACTCGTCAAGGGGGACGCCGCGGAAACGATTCCCGAATATTTCGAGAAGCATCCGGAAACGATCGTCTCTCTGGCCATATTCGATTTTGACATCTATCGGCCGACCAGAGTTGCGCTGGAGACGGTAAAACCTCATCTGTCCAAGGGGAGCATTCTGGTCTTCGATGAATTGTGCGACGACATATTCCCCGGAGAGACGATCGCGCTGAGCGAGGTATTCGGCCTAAACAATGTCCGGATCAGGAGACTTCCGATGACTGCGAGAATCTCCTACATGGAGATCGAATGAACGAGGTCTGCAAGGGCATACGGAAAGAAATTCTGAGGATCGCGAAGGAAAGCGGCCACGGCCATATCCCCACGTGCTTTTCCATCGTGGAAAGCCTCTATGCCGTTTATGAGTCCATCAGGCATGATCCACGCCGCCCCCTCTGGGAAGATCGCGACATCTTCATCCTGAGCAAGGGCCACGGCGCCCTCGCCCATTACTGCGTCCTGGCTCATCACGGCTATTTCCCAGGGCAGGGCTTGGTTTCTTTTGGGTCCTTCGGGTCGACTTTTGGCTGTCATGCAGACCGCTTCAAGGTGGCCGGCATCGAGGCGTCCACGGGATCTCTGGGGCATGGGATCGGACTGGCAGTCGGTATGGCGCTCGCTCTGAAGATCCGCAGAAGCGACCGCAGGGTCGTGACGCTCATCGGAGACGGCGAGGCCAACGAAGGTTCCGTGTGGGAATCGACATTGGTGGCCAGCCATCTCAAGCTGAATAATCTGGCCATTATCTACGACGACAATCAGTCACACGGCAGGGGCCTTCAGATAAGGAATGCAGCAGACAAATTCCGGGCTTTTGATTGCTACGTCACCGAAACAGAGGGTCACGACGTCAATGCGTTAAAAGAGGCCCTCTCAAAGAGGGCCGGGCAGGTCCATGTCATTGTCGCCCACACCTGCAAGGGTTTTGGCTGCAGCACCCTGATCAAGGGGCAGTACGAATGGCATCGAAAATCTCCGAACGATGAAGAATACAAGACATTGACGAGGGAACTGGATGAGGCGGCAGTTTAGGGACACAATCATGGATCTGGCATCCCGTGATCCTGACATCGTCATGATATTCGGCGATGTCAGTGTTTATCTCTTCAATGACTTCAAGGAAAAATATCCGGACCGATTTTACAATCTCGGCATCTGCGAGAATACGATGATCAGCGTCGGTGCCGGTTTGAGCGCCCAAGGGATCTTCCCCTTTGTTCATACCATCGCGCCCTTCATCACGGAGAGGAGCTACGAGCAAATCAAGCTGGACATGTGCTACAACCGATTCGGTGGGAATATCGTCTCCTGCGGCGCCTCCTTCGACTATGCCTGGGATGGCGCCACGCACCATGCCTACACGGACCTGGCCATCCTGAGACTGCTGCCCGAAATGGAGGTCCTTCAGCCCGGATCGAGAAAAGAACTCGACGTCCTGATACGCAGCCAGTACCGCAACGGAAAGGCCACCTATTTCCGCCTGTCTGATCATCCTCATGCCATCGACATCCCCGTAGCCTTCGGGAAAGGGGTCGTCATCGAGGACCGGCGATCCGACGTGACCGTCATGACTGCGGGACCCATACTGGAGAATGTCCACGCAGCCTGCAGGGGATTGAACGTAAATCTCGTCTACTTTCACACGATCAAACCCATCGACAGAGACCTGATCCGCAGGTACCAGGACACGCAGATCGTGGTCATTCAGGACGCCTTCGGTTTGCAGGCGGCGATCTGCGAGGTTCCCAACGTGAAGACCGTCTCTTACGGAGTATCCGACAGGTTTCACTGCTGCTACGGCACGCTGCAGGATGTCCGGCGGACGCTGGGCCTGGATGTTGATTCCATCAGGGCATATTTGAAACAGCTGGTTTCTTGAATCCGGCAGCGAGCGCATCCCCCGCAGCTTGCTGCGGGGTAAGCGAGCGAATCATGTTTAAGATCTCTTCGTTGGGGATCGAAGATTCTCCGGAGCTTGCTCCGGAGAGCTTCAATACGCCCGGTTACTCGAAAGAAGCGGACGATGTTCTATAAAGGGAAAAAGGTGCTGGTCACCGGTGGGAGCGGCTTCGTGGGCAGCCATATCGCGCAAGCCCTTCAAGAGCAGGGCACCCTCGTCCGCGTGACCGTTCACAGACGGCCGATGCCCGTCGACAGCGGCGACTTCGATTTCTGTGAGGCCGACTTGACGACGGCCCAGGATTGCCTCAGAGCTGCGGAGGGGATGGACTTCATCTTTCACGCCGCGGGATGCGTCGGCGCGGCGGGGTTGAAGGGAAGTCAGGTCATGAGCGCCATCACCCCAAACCTGATCATGACTTCCCTGATGCTCGAAGCCGGGTGGAAGGCGGGTGCCAAGAGATTCCTCCTTTTCGGGAGCAGCACGGGATACCCCGTTGCCAGTCATCCCGTGAAAGAAGAAGAGATGTGGAGCGGGCCGACCTTCCCGGGCTATTTCGGTTATGGCTGGATGCGGCGCTATCTAGAACGCCTGGCGGAGTTCGTCCATGGGCAGTCGGAGATGAAGATCGCACTGGTCCGGCCGACGGCCGTCTACGGGAGGCGGGACAACTTCGATCCGGCAAGGGGACATGTCATTCCGGCCTTGGTGCGGCGGGCGCTCGAAAAAGAAGATCCTTTCGTTGTCTGGGGCAGCGGCGGCGAGGTTCGGGATTTTCTTCACGTTCGAGACCTGGCCAAGGGGTGTCTCCTGGCGTTGCAGGCATATGCGGAATGCGATCCCGTGAATATCGGCTATGGCCGAGGGGTTACCATCCGGGAAGTCGTCGAGATAATCCTGAGAGAGGCAGACCACAAGAGAGCCCGGATTGTCTTCGATGCCTCCAAACCCACGGCCATTCCGGTCCGGGTCGTGGATACGGGCAAGGCAAGACGAATCCTGGGCTTTGAACCCGAGGTAAGTCTCAGAGAGGGACTGAAGGATACGATTGAATGGTATCGGCGCACGGTCGGACAGGTACAGGAAAAGAGAGGGAATACCCGATGACTTTTCTGGCAGGCAAGAGCGTTCTCGTGACAGGCGGCACGGGATTGATAGGGATACCCCTCGTCGGTAAGCTGGTGGAGATGGGCGCCCGCGTACGGGTCGCGAGCCTCGACCAAGAAGGTCCTTTCGGCGGCCGCATTGAATTCATGAAAGGCGATCTCTGCGAGAAGTCGTTCTGCGAAGCTGCGCTGAAAGACATCGATGTGGTGTTTCATCTCGCCGGCATCAAGGGCGGGATCGGCGTGTCCCATTCGAAGGCTTCGACTTTTCTGGTGAGAAACATCCTGATGAATATTCAGGTCATGGAGGCCGCAAGAAGGGCGGGCATCGAGCGCTTTCTCTATGCAAGCAGCATCTGTATCTACCCTCCGGCCAGAGTCTTTGAAGAGAAGAACGCCTTCAGCGGATTTCCGCATCCTTCGGACAAGTTCGGCGGCATGGCGAAATTGATCGGCGAAATGCAGATTGAGGCGTACAGGCTTCAATACCATCTGGACAATTTTCTCACCGTCCGCCCGGCCAACACCTATGGTCCATTCGACAACTTCGATCCACGTTCGGCCCTGATCATACCGGCCCTCATCCACCGGCTCTTTGCGGGGGAAA
>Ga0209719_1000845_pt1 | contig 42123 bp, 37 predicted proteins | sample AD_JPNAS2_MetaG_FD_184421 | JGI IMG/M metagenome (GOLD analysis project Ga0209719, IMG submission 184421) | Active sludge microbial communities of municipal wastewater-treating anaerobic digesters from Japan - AD_JPNAS2_MetaG (SPAdes) (version 2) | ecosystem: Engineered > Bioreactor > Anaerobic...
TCTTTCGCTAACTTAAATATTTCGGAAGGTGCTCCATAAAAAAAACTTGCCTCAATTGTTTTTCTTCTCATATTTATTTATTATAACTATTTTACTTTCAATACTTTTTTAACTCCTCCCCATTTGGGGAGGCTGGGAGGGGTTTGGGGAGATTTAGAGGGGTAAGGACGCTGAGGTTCTCGAAGCGTCAATTCGTAATTTTTAATTGTCCATTCGTAATTGTTAATTATTACTCGGTGGCTTTAGCTTTTAACGAAGCAAATCCTTCGCCGAAAATTTCGCTTGCTTCAATAATAGACATAAAAGCATTGGGGTCTATTTCATGAACAATATGAATGAGTTGAGGTAGTTGTTTTTTAGATAGAGTAGTAAAAATAATCTTTTTATCGCTATTACTATACATTCCTTTTCCGTTAAAAAAGGTGCCGCCTCTATCCAAATCTTTTAGAATGCGGTCTTTGATTTCTTCGTGTTTATCAGAGATAATAAAAACGGCTTTTCCCGAGCTAAAGCCTAAAATAGTTTTATCAACTACTAATCCTGTTACATAAATAACCAACCAAGAATAGAGCGGAATGGTCCAGTCTTCGAAAGCGATTAAAGCGCCAAGTACGATAAAAGAATCGACGAAAATAAGTATTGTTCCTAATCGTAAGTGTTTGAAGTATTTGTTAATTATCATGGCAATGATATCGGTTCCGCCTGAAGTAGATCTGGTTTTAAAAATAAGTCCTAATCCGAGTCCTAATAAGACGCCGCCGCACAATGCGATAATAAAATTGGCTGCGGGGTCGGCTATGGATGGGTCTGCAGCTGAAGGAATAAGAGGTGCATAACCATAAATATTTTCGAGTAAGGTAATAAAACCGGATAAGGAAAATATACCGATTAAAGTTTTCCATCCGAATTTTGGTCCTAACCATAAAGTTCCGATAAGGAGTAGGGGAATATCTAAGGCTATGCCCGATAAACCGATAGGAAAATCGAAAAGATGGTGCAGGATAATGGCTATTCCATAAACACCGCCGGGAGCGAGTTTTAAAGGGGAAATAAAAATAACAAAACTTACTGCCATTAAAAAAGTTCCTGTTATGATTAATCCGTAAGTTTTAACTAATTCTTTTGGTGATAATTTTTCTTTTACCGATAAAAAAGCCTTCATATTTTTCTACAATAAGAAAAAAAGAGATACATTATTGCATCTCTTTTAATTTTTATAATTAGACTATGCTTCACCTTGATTTTTAACCATTTGAATAGGAACACCTTTCATAGGGTCAAAATCGCTTATTTTGCCGTGAAAAGATTCGAAGCGTTTAATATTGTCATCTAATGCCAACAATAATCGTTTTGCGTGCTGAGGGGTCAGTATAATACGCGATTTTACTTTTCCTTTTGGCACTCCCGGCATTAAAGCGACAAAATCGATAATAAATTCCGAATTTGAATGAGTGATGATTGCTAAATTTGAATAAGTTCCTTCAGCTACTTCGTCACTTAATGCAATGTCTATTTTTTGTTCTTGATTTTGTTCCATTTTAGTTATCTGTTTTAGATGCTAATAAACTTTGATATTCTTCCATTGAGCCGACAATCATATTTTCATACTCTTTCAGTCCTGTTCCGCAAGGGATGAGGTGTCCGACGATGACATTTTCTTTTAATCCTTCGAGTTCATCGGATTTGGCATGGACAGCAGCTTCGGTTAAGATTTTGGTTGTTTCTTGGAAAGAAGCAGCCGAAATCCAGCTACGTGTTTGTAGTGAAGCTCGTGTAATTCCTTGTAGTATTTGTTTACTTGTAGCAGGTTGAGCATCTCTCACTTCCATTTCGGCTTTGTCTTGACGTCTGAGATATGAGTTTTCGTCTCTTAATTCGCGTACGGAAATGATTTGACCTTTTTGATATTTTATTGAATCGCCGGTATTAAGAATTATTTTTTTATCCCAAATGTAATCATTTTCTTCTTGGAATTCTTGTTTATCGACTAATTCTTCTTCAAGGAAACGGGTATCGCCCGGATCGACGATTGAAACTTTACGCATCATTTGTCGAACGATAACTTCGAAGTGTTTGTCATTGATTTTCACTCCTTGTAGTCGGTACACTTCTTGGATTTCGTTTACGATATACTCTTGTACTTTCATAGGTCCTCTGATAGCTAAGATGTCGGCTGGTGTAAGCGCACCTTCCGATAGGGGAGTTCCTGCATGTACAAAGTCGTTTTCTTGTGCTAAGATTTGCTTTTTCGTTGAGATTAAGTATTTTTTCTCTTCGCCTGTCTTAGAAGTAATGATTACTTCACGATTTCCGCGTTTTAATTTTTTACTAAACGATACAACACCGTCTATTTCAGATACTACAGCCGGGTCAGAAGGATTTCTTGCTTCGAATAGCTCCGTAACGCGAGGAAGTCCTCCCGTGATGTCGCCTGATTTTCCGAATATACGAGGTATTTTTACTAATATTTTTCCTGCTGTAATAATATCTCCGTCGTTTACTTCAAGGCGTGCACCTACAGGCATATCGTATTCTTTTATTATTTCGCCGGCTTCGTCTACTATGCGAATAGACGGGTTTTTACCTTTGTGTCTACTTTCAGTAATTATTTTAGAGGTCATACCTGTTTGCTCGTCTGTTTCGGTTCTGTAGCTAATAGATTCAATAATAGATTCAAAAACAACTTTTCCACTCACTTCCGATATAATTAACGCATTGAAAGGTTCCCAATCGGCGATTAATTCTTCTTTTTCTATTTCGTCGCCTGTTTGTTTATAAAGGAATGAGCCGTAAGGTATATGGTTAGTAGTTAAAACAATACGTGTTGCTTTGTCTAAAATTCGTAATTCTGCCGAACGTCCTACAACTCTTTGACAAGGTTTTCCGTCTTTTTCTATAGGAATAGAACGAAGTTCGTCAATTTCTATTATTCCATCGTATTTTGCTTTGATGTTGTTTTGAATACTCAAACTTCCGGCAGCTCCTCCCACGTGGAAGGTACGCAATGTAAGCTGTGTTCCCGGTTCACCAATCGATTGTGCTGCAATAACACCGACAGCTTCTCCTTTTTGAACCATTTTAGAGGTGGCAAGGTTGCGTCCATAACATTTTGCACATACTCCGTGTTTTGATTCGCATGTTAATACGGAACGGATTTCCATTTCTTCTATGCCTGCATCTTCTATAGCTTTGCTTATTTCTTCGGTTAATTCTTCGCCGGCTTTTACGATTAATTCTCCTGTTTTCGGATGATAAGTGTCGTGTAAAGCTGTGCGTCCTAATATTCTATCGTATAATGATTCTACAATATTATCATTTTTCTTAAGTACATCTACTAAAAGTCCTCTTAATGTTCCGCAGTCTTCTTCGGAAATAATAACATCGTGAGCCACGTCGACAAGCCTACGGGTTAGATAACCGGCATCAGCAGTTTTAAGTGCTGTGTCGGCTAGACCTTTACGAGCACCGTGTGTTGAAATAAAGTATTCTAATACGGAAAGACCTTCTTTAAAGTTAGAAAGAATAGGATTTTCAATAATTTCTCCTCCTGCTGCTCCTGCTTTTGTAGGTTTAGCCATTAGACCGCGCATTCCGGATAATTGTCGAATTTGTTCTTGCGAACCGCGAGCTCCGGAATCGAGCATCATGTATACGGGATTGAAGCCTTGGCGGTCATTAGAGAGTTTTTCTAATAAAATACGACTTAATTTAGCGTTGGTATGCGTCCAGATGTCAATAATTTGGTTATAGCGTTCATTATCTGTAATTAAACCGCTATGATAATTAAATATTACTTCATCTACCTGCTTATTCGCATCGACTATTAAGGTTTGTTTTTCTTCAGGAACGATAACGTCGCCCAAGTTAAAAGAAAGTCCGCCTTTGAATGCCATTTGAAATCCTAAATCTTTAATGTCGTCAAGGAATTTGGCAGTTTGCGCTGTACCTGTTTTTTTTAAGATGTTTCCGATAATGTCGCGTAAAGATTTTTTTGTCAGTAATTCATTGATATAGGGATGTCCTTTTGGAACAACTTCATTGAAAAGAACGCGTCCGACGGTAGTTTCAATTATTTCTGTCGTATTATCTTTGATATTTACTCTGCATTTGATACGAGCATTCAAATGAACTTTGTTTTCATTATATGCCATAATTACTTCTTCGGGAGAATAAAATAATTTATTTTCTCCTTTAATCGGCATAGTATCGGTAGATTTTAACTCTTTGGTCATATAGTACAATCCTAATATCATGTCTTGTGAAGGAACGGTAATAGGAGCGCCGTTGGCAGAGTTCAATATATTGTGAGAAGCGAGCATCAGCAGTTGTGCTTCTAAAATAGCAGCATTTCCAAGAGGAACGTGTACAGCCATTTGGTCGCCGTCAAAGTCGGCATTAAACGCAGTACAAGTTAAGGGGTGTAGTCGGATTGCTTTTCCTTCTACTAATTTGGGTTGGAAAGCTTGGATACCTAAACGGTGCAATGTAGGAGCACGGTTCAACAATACGGGATGTCCTTTTAAAATGTTTTCTAAGATATCCCATATCACGGAATCTTTTCTGTCGACAATTTTTTTAGCTGATTTTACAGTTTTAACGATTCCTCTTTCTAATAATTTTCTGATAATAAATGGCTTAAATAATTCAGAAGCCATTTCTTTCGGAAGTCCGCATTCGTTTAATCGAAGTTCCGGTCCTACAACTATTACCGAACGTCCCGAATAGTCAACACGTTTTCCTAATAAATTTTGACGAAAACGTCCTTGTTTTCCTTTCAAACTATCGGATAAAGACTTAAGGACTCTTGTGTCTGATTTATAAGCATTTGCTTTACGTGAGTTGTCAAATAGTGAATCTACCGCTTCTTGCAACATACGTTTTTCATTACGCATAATTACATCGGGAGCTTTGATATCCATTAATCTTTTTAGACGATTGTTACGGATAATAACTCTGCGATACAATTCATTTAAATCGGAAGTAGCAAAACGACCTCCGTCCAAAGGTACCAATGGTCGTAGTTCGGGAGGCATAACAGGGATAACTTTCATTATCATCCATTCCGGCTTGTTTTCAATTCTTTTTCGACTATCTCTAAAAGCTTCAAAAACATGTAAACGTTTGAGAATGTCTTGTTTTCTTTGTTGCGAAGTCTCTGTGCTTGCCCTGTATCGTAAGTCGAAAGATTCTTTATCGATATCTATTTGAGCAATAATGTCTAAAACAGCTTCGGCACCCATTTTAGCAATAAATTTATTGGGGTCGCTATCTTCTAATAAGGGATTTTCTTTAGGGATTCTATCGAGTACTTCATAGTATTCTTCTTCGGATAAAAGGTCTAATTTATTAATGCCGAGTTCTTGGGCGACACCGGCTTGTACAACAACAAGTTTTTCATAATAAATGACTGCTTCCAAAGCTTTTGAAGGCATTCCTACAAAAGCCCCAAGTTTATTGGGGAGTGATTTGAAAAACCAGATATGGGCAATAGGAATCACTAATTGAATGTGTCCCATTCGTTCTCTTCTTACTTTTCTTTCAGTAACTTCAACACCGCAATGGTCGCATACAATTCCTTTATAACGAATTCGTTTATATTTTCCGCAATGACATTCCCAGTCTTTTACCGGACCGAAAATGCGTTCGCAAAACAGTCCGTCACGTTCTGCTCTATAAGTGCGGTAATTGATGGTTTCAGGTTTTGTAACTTCTCCTTTTGATTGTTCGAATATTATTTCGGGAGAAGCTAAACTAATTGTAATTTTTGAAAAATCTTTTCTTATATTTGTGTCTTTTCTAAATGCCATGAGTTTTTATTTTTTTCTAAAAAAATTTAAAATTAAATTAAACATAGTAAATTATTCAAAAGTTACATTTAAACATAAACTTTTTAATTCGTTTACTAGAACATTAAAAGATTCCGGTAGGTTAGGAGTCGGCATATTATCGCCTTTTACGATTGCTTCGTATGCCTTGGCTCTTCCTACTACGTCGTCTGATTTAACAGTGAGAATTTCTTGTAAAATATTAGAAGCACCAAAAGCTTCGAGAGCCCAAACTTCCATTTCTCCAAAACGTTGTCCTCCGAATTGCGCTTTTCCGCCTAAAGGTTGTTGAGTTATCAATGAATAAGGTCCTATAGAGCGTGCGTGCATCTTATCGTCAACAAGGTGGTGCAGTTTCATCATATAGATACAGCCTACGGTAACCGTTTGGTCGAAACGTTCACCTGTTCCTCCGTCGTATAGATAAATGTTTCCGTTTTCGGGTAATTCTGCTTTTTTAAGGTATTCGTTGACTTGTTCGATGTCGGCACCATCAAAAATAGGTGTTTCAAATTGTACGCCTAGTTTTTTACCTGCCCATCCAAGGATAGTTTCATAAATCTGACCGATATTCATACGCGAAGGTACTCCTAATGGATTGAGGACAATGTCGACAGGAGTTCCGTCTTCCATAAAAGGCATATCTTCTTCACGGACAATGCGAGCTACAATACCTTTATTTCCGTGTCGTCCGGCCATTTTATCGCCGATTTTTAGTTTTCGTTTATTGGCAATATATACTTTTGCCATTTGAATAATACCGGCAGGAAGTTCATCGCCGATAGTGATGGCAAATTTTTTGCGTGTATATTGGGCGTTTAATATTCTGATTTTTTCGTTATAATTAGAAACAACTTGCATTACTAAATTATTAACTTTAGCATCGGTTGTCCATCCCGTTAAAACAGCAGTATGGAAATCTATTTGGTTTAATACTCTTTGAGAAAATTTAACTCCTTTAGCTGCAAATACGTTATTCATATTATCGCGTACACCGTGAGATAATTTTCCTTCTAAAATTTTATATAATTTTAAAATTAATTTTTCTCTTAATGCTTCACATTCTTTTTCGTGTTGTTGTTCAATTTCTTTAACGGTGTCTTTTTCTTTTATTTTTCTTTTTTGAGTTTTTACCGTACGCGAGAAAAGACGATTATCTAAGACGACTCCTTCCATAGATGGAGGTGCTTTTAAGGAAGCATCTTTCACATCGCCTGCTTTATCGCCAAAGATAGCTCTTAATAATTTTTCTTCGGGAGTAGGATAGGATTCGCCTTTCGGAGTGATTTTTCCGATTAAGATATCTCCTTCTTTAACGTATGCTCCAACACGAATAATTCCGTTTTCGTCTAAATCTTTTGTTACATCCGAACTTACGTTAGGAATATCGTTGGTTAGTTCTTCAATTCCACGTTTCGTATCCCTTACTTCCAATGTGAATTCTTCAATATGAATAGAGGTAAAAATATCTTCTTTTACAACTTTTTCAGAAATAACAATAGCATCTTCAAAGTTATATCCTTTCCAAGGCATGAATGCTACCATTAGATTTTTTCCTAAAGCCAATTCTCCTTGTTTTGTTCCGTATCCTTCTGTAAGCACTTGTCCTTTTGTAACTTTTTGTCCTTTTTTAACTATAGGAACAATATTTATGGCTGTGCTTTGATTGGTGCGTTGAAATTTAGTAAGATAATAAATGCTGATATTTGAATCAAAACTAACGAGTTCTTCTTTTGGAGTTCTATCGTATTTAATACGAATTTGAGAGGCGTCAACATATTCTACAACGCCATCTTTTTCGGCATATATTTGAGAACGAGAACACTTTGCGACTTTATCTTCAATGCCTGTTCCGACTATTGGTGCTTCTGCTTTTAATAGAGGTACAGCTTGACGCATCATGTTTGAGCCCATTAAAGCACGGTTGGCGTCGTCGTGTTCTAAGAAAGGAATTAAAGAAGCGGCTATAGAAGTAATTTGATTAGGAGCAACGTCAACAGCTTCTACTTCTTCCGGTGTTACAATAGGGAAATCGGCAGATAGTCTGGCTTTTATTCTTTGTCCGTTAAAAACTCCTTTTTCACTGTCAATATTTTCAGTTGCTTGAGCAATGGTAAGATCTTCTTCTTCTTCAGCACTTAAATAAACCGGTGGTTGATCATAAAGAATTTTACCGTTTTCTACTTTTATATAAGGGGTTTCAATAAATCCTAAACGGTTTATTTTCGCATATACGCATAAAGAAGTGATAAGACCGATATTAGGTCCTTCGGGGGTTTCTATTGTACATAAACGTCCATAGTGTGTGTAGTGTACGTCTCGGACTTCAAAACCGGCTCTTTCACGCGATAAACCTCCTTGTCCTAAAGCTGAAATTCTTCTTTTGTGCGTAATTTCTGCTAAGGGATTGGTTTGATCCATAAATTGAGAAAGTGCGTTGGTTCCAAAGAATGAGTTAATAACCGAAGATAAAGTTTTGGCATTAATAAGGTCGGCAGGGGTAAACAATTCGTTATCGCGAACGTTCATCCTATCTCGAATAGTACGAGCCATACGCGACATACCAATGCTGAATAAACTGGTTAATTGTTCGCCTACAGTTCTAACTCTTCGATTGCTAAGGTGGTCTATATCATCAACTTCTGCTTTTGAATTAATAAGTTCAATTAAGTATTTAACAATGGCTATAATGTCTTCTTTTGTTAAAATGCGAACATCTGTCGGAATGTTTAATTCTAACTTTTTATTAATTCTGAATCTTCCCATTTCTCCTAAGTCGTAGCGTTTTTCAGAGAAGAATAATCTTTCAAACACCGAACGAGCAGTTTCTTCGTCAGGAGGTGCAGTATTGCGTAATTGGAAGTAAATATATTCGATAGCTTGTTTTTCGGAATTAGCAGGGTCTTTTTGTAAGGTGTTGAATATAACAGAATAATCAGAAGAATCTTCATCTTTTTTATGAATAAAAATAGTTTTTATCCCATTGTTTGCTATTAAATTAATGTGTTTTTCTTCTAAAATAGATTCTCTTTCTATTAGAATTTCGGTGCGTGGGATAGTAACTACTTCTCCTGTTTCTTCATCAACAAAATCTTCGTTCCAAGTTTTAACGATACGAGCTGCTAATTTTTGGCCAAGCAATTTTTTCAAGTTCGATTTAGTTGCTTTTTCTTCTTTTGCCATATTGAATATGGTAAGAATATCTTTATCGGTTTCATATCCTATGGCACGTAGTAATGTTGTTACAGGCAATTTCTTTTTTCTGTCGATGTAAGCATACATTACATTTGAAATATCAGTCGTAAATTCAATCCACGATCCTTTGAAGGGGATAATACGAGCTGAGTATAGTTTTGTTCCATTAGTATGGTACGATAGTCCGAAAAACACCCCCGGTGATCTATGTAATTGAGAAACAACTACTCTTTCAGCACCATTGATAATAAAAGTGCCTTTATCCGTCATATAGGGAACGAGTCCTAAATAGACTTCTTGAATAATGGTTTCAAAATCTTCATGATCTACATCTGTACAATAAAGTTTTAGTTTAGCTTTAAGAGTAACACTGTAGGTTAATCCTCTTTCTAAGCATTCTGTTGTTGAGTAGCGGGGAGCATCAACAAAATAATCTAAAAATTCAAGTACAAAATTATTTTGAGTGTCAGATATAGGAAAGTTTTCTTGAAAAACCTTGTATAGTTCCTCTTGGCATCTTAACTCCGGACTAGTATTTAATTGAAAAAAATCTCTGAATGATTTTAGTTGAATATCTAAAAAATCGGGATATTCGAATTGTGCCGATGAGGCAAAGCTTATTCGTTTTGTATTATTAACCAATGTTATAGTTTTTTAATGTTTACGATAAGAAAAATTTAAAGAACGTTAATTTTTTAAAAAATACATATAAGATTCCGAAGAATCTTATATGTAAAAAGATGATAATGTATTATTTAATTTCTACTTCGGCTCCAATTTCTTCCAAAGATTTTTTCAGTCCTTCTGCTTCGTCTTTGGTAATACCTTCTTTTAATGGTTTTGGAGCTGCATCAACTAATTCTTTTGCTTCTTTTAAGCCAAGACTAGTTAATTCTTTTACTAACTTAACAACAGCTAATTTTTGAGCACCTGCTGCTTTTAAGATAACATCAAAAGATGTTTTTTCTTCTGCTGCTTCGGCTGCTGCTGCTCCGCCGGCTGCTGCCGGACCTGCTACTACTGCTGCCGCTGCCGGCTCTATTCCGTACTCTTCTTTTAAAATTTGTGCTAATTCATTAACTTCTTTAACTGTTAAGTTAACTAATTGTTCTGCAAAAGCTTTTAAATCTGCCATTTTTTTTATTTTTTTTTAAAATTGTTTTTTTTACTTTATTGAATTAATTATTTTTCCGAGAGAGTTTTTATGATACCGGCTAATTTACCGCCTCCCGATTGTAATGCTGAAATTACATTTTTAGCAGGAGATTGTAGAATGCCGATAATATCTCCAATAAGTTCCTCTCTCGATTTGAGATGGTATAAAACATCTATTTGATTGTCTCCTAAATAAATTGATTGCTCAATATAGGCTGCTTTTAAAGCAGGAATAGGAAACTTGTTGCGAAAATCTTTAATTACTCTTGCCGGAACATTACTTGTTTCAGACAACATAATTGCAGAATTTCCGTGCAATGCTGGATACATTTCCGAATAATCCGTTTCTAATTGTTCCATGGCTTTCTTTAAAAGAGTATTTTTTACTACTTTTAATTTTACGCCTCTACGAAAACAAAGTCTTCGCAATTCGTTACTTCTAGCAACGGTTAATCCAGTTAGATCAGCTACATAGACGTTATTATAACTTGATAATAGACTTGCTATTTCATTGATGATTTTATTTTTTTCTTCTTTTCGCATAATAAATGATTATAATGTAACTGATTTCACATCTACTTGCACGCCTGAACTCATAGTGCTTGATAAGTAAATGCTTTTAATATAAGTCCCTTTAGCAGCCGTAGGTTTTAATTTGATAATAGATTGGAGGATTTCTTTTGCGTTATCAATAATTTTATCATTTGTAAATGATACTTTTGCGATAGCGGCATGAATAATTCCATGTTTATCAACTTTAAAATCTATTTTTCCGGCTTTTACTTCTTCTACTGCTTTCGCAATATCCATAGTAACGGTACCTGTTTTAGGATTAGGCATAAGACCTCGTGGTCCTAATATTTTTCCCAATGCGCCTATTTTAGACATAATATTGGGCATTGTAATGATTACGTCCACATCGGTCCATCCTTCTTTGATTTTTTGGATGTATTCGTCCAAACCAACATAATCGGCTCCCGCAGCTTTAGCTTCGTCTTCTTTTTCAGGGGAGACGAGAGCAAGCACTCGTTTTACTTTTCCCGTGCCATGCGGTAATGTAACAATACCTCTCACCATTTGATTGGCTTTTCGTGGGTCAACGCCTAATCGAACGTCGATATCTACTGAAGCATCAAATTTGGTATAGGTAATGTCTTTCATAACTTGAACTGCATCGGCTAAAGCGTATGGTTTTGATAAATCATGTTTTGCCAAAGCCTCTTTGCGTTTCTTTGATATCTTTGCCATTTTTTGATTTTTTGTGTTTTTAAAGAATTAATTTTCAAAAGGACTTGCACCTTTAATAGAAACGCCCATACTACGTGCGGTCCCTGCCACCATTTTCATCGCCGACTCGGTAGTGAAACAATTTAAATCGTTCATTTTCGATTCGGCAATAGTGCGTACTTGCTCCCATGAAATGGATGCTACTTTTGCGCGGTTAGGTTCTGCAGAGCCTTTTTTTAGTTTTGCAATTTCCATAATCTGAATAGCAACAGGAGATATTTTTAAGATAAAATCGAAGGATTTATCTTTATAAACAGTAATGATAACAGGAATTACTTTTCCTGCTTGGTCTTGTGTACGAGCATTAAACTGTTTACAAAACTCCATGATGTTAACGCCTTTTGCACCTAATGCCGGTCCAACAGGCGGAGATGGATTTGCAGCGCCTCCTTTAATTTGTAATTTGATGAGTCCTGCTACTTCTTTTGCCATTTTTTAAATTAATTTAATATTAATAAAATGTATTATCCTTTCAATATTTAAGATTCTTTTGTAACTTGATTAAATCCGAGTTCTAATGGGGTTTTTCTGCCAAAAATCTTCACCGTAACTTTTAGCTTCTTTTTGTCATTGTTGATTTCTTCAACAATGCCACTAAAACTATTGAAAGGTCCATCAATAACGGTAATGGATTCTCCTACAATGAAAGACGGAACTAATTCTTCTTCCATTTCTGCCAGTTCATCTACCTTACCTAATAATCGCATTACTTCTGTTTCTCGCAATGCTTCGGGATTGTTGTTGCCAAGAAAACCCATCACTCCGGGAGCTTGTCGCAGTAAATGTTTTACTTCCGCTACCGATAAATCGGCTTCTACAAAGACATAGCCCGGATAGAAGTTTTTTTCTTTTGTTACTTTTTTCCCATTCCGAATTTGATAAACTTTTTCGACAGGAACCAATACTTGCGACACAAAATCCTGCAATTCTTGCTTAGCAACCTCACTTTCGATATGTTGTTTTATCTTTTTTTCGTGCCCTGTAATGGCTCTTAAAACATACCATTTCTTTTTTGTTTCGCTCATATTCAAAAAACGTTATTAATAGATTTATTTATTCAAAACATCTTTCAAAAAAAACATTGTTCTTTTGGGAAGCAAGATGTGATATAAATTCTTTTTTTTATGCGCCATATAAAAATCCTAATAATCCTTTCCAAATAAATTGTCCAAAATGTATTTTTTGGATACCAAATGAAAAATCCATTATAAACACAATGAGAGCAATAATTAAAGAAGCTATAGAAACAACTATAGCACTGTTTTGAAGCTCAGCCCATGTCGGCCATGAGACTTTTTGTGTTAATTCAAGATATGAATCTTTAAAATATGAAATAATCTTTTTCATTATATTATTATATTTTTATATTTCTCTATGCAGGAGCAGTAAGATTCGAACTCACATCAACGGTTTTGGAGACCGCTATTCTACCCTTGAACTATGCTCCTTACAATTAGGAATCGCCAAAGCAAATCCTAATTATGTATTAATCTAATATTTCGGTAACCTGACCTGCTCCAACGGTTCTACCGCCTTCACGGATAGCAAAACGTAAGTTCATGTTGAGAGCGATTTCTGCAATCAAGTGTACTTCAATAGTTAAGTTATCGCCGGGCATAACCATTTCAACTCCTTCCGGTAATGTGATTTCACCGGTAACGTCTGTAGTTCTAAAATAGAATTGAGGACGGTATTTGTTGTGGAATGGAGTATGACGACCACCTTCTTCTTTTTTCAAGATATAAACTTCGGCTTTGAAATGTTTATGAGGTTTAATAGAACCCGGTTTTGCAATAACCATTCCGCGACGTATTTCGTCTTTATCAATACCTCTTAATAATAAACCTGCATTATCGCCGGCTTCACCTTCGTCTAATATTTTACGGAACATTTCTACTCCTGTAACAACAGATTTTAATTTTTCAGCTCCCATACCGATAATATCAACCGGTTCGCCGGTTTTAATAACGCCTGTTTCGATACGTCCTGTGGCTACCGTACCGCGACCTGTAATTGAGAATACGTCTTCGACAGGCATTAAGAATGGTTTATCTTTATCGCGTACCGGAAGAGGAATCCACTCGTCAACAGCATTCATAAGTTCCATAATAGAATCAACCCATTTAGGTTCGTTATTAAGTCCGCCTAATGCAGAACCTCTGATAACAGGGGTGTTGTCGCCATCAAATTTATAGAAATTTAATAAGTCGCGAATTTCCATTTCAACAAGTTCTAATAATTCTTCATCGTCAACTAAGTCGACTTTGTTCATGAAAACGACTAATTTTTTCACTCCGACTTGACCAGCTAAAAGAATGTGTTCTCTTGTTTGCGGCATAGGACCATCGGTAGCTGCTACTACTAAGATAGCACCGTCCATTTGAGCTGCTCCCGTTACCATATTTTTAATATAGTCAGCGTGTCCCGGACAGTCAACGTGTGCATAGTGACGGTTCTCAGTTTGGTATTCGACGTGAGATGTGTTAATGGTAATACCACGTTCTTTTTCTTCAGGTGCATTGTCGATAGAATCGAAAGAACGAGCTTCTGATAATCCTTTTTCTGCTAATACTTTTGTTATAGCGGTAGTTAAAGTTGTTTTACCGTGGTCTATATGACCGATTGTTCCAATATTTACGTGTGATTTGGAACGTTCAAATTTTTCTTTTGCCATTTTTAATTGATTTTTGGGTGTTTTTTTATATTCAAAATTATTTTTTCTTTGAGAAATTTATATTCATAGAGCCATTGACGAGAGTTGAACTCGTGACCCCTTCCTTACCAAGGAAGTGCTCTACCACTGAGCTACAACGGCGTCTCTTTGAGCGGAAGACGGGGCTCGAACCCGCCACCTAAAGCTTGGAAGGCTTTCGCTCTACCAAATGAGCTACTTCCGCTTGTGAGATAAAAATGTTTTGTGCGTGGGGGGAGGAGGATTCGAACCTCCGAAGGCTTCGCCAACAGATTTACAGTCTGCCCCATTTGACCACTCTGGTATCCCCCCAATTTATTTCAAAGAACTTGAGCCACTAGAGGGATTCGAACCCCCGACCCGCTGATTACAAATCAGCTGCTCTGGCCAGCTGAGCTACAGTGGCTTTTTTCTAATATTCCATTATAAAAAAAACGGATTGCAAATGTACAACTTTTTTTAATAGTAATTTCTGTTTTTTTCAAAAAAAATCATTTATTTTAAATAAATGAGAATCAACAAAGAATAAAAGCTTTAAAAGTGAAAAAGTTATGTTGATGCGGTTTTGCGATGAAAAATTCAAATAATTTTGGAAACTTTTTGTGTTTCTACCCAAAAAAATTACAAGAATTTATTTCGTCTTTTTGGGTAAAAACATTTTCACGTTTAGTAAAAAAAACCATACTTAAGTTGTATGGTTTTAGTATGAGTTAGGTATTTCTCGTTAATCAATAGGGGAGAATTCTTCTTTTCCTACTCCGCATAAAGGACAAAGCCAATCTTCGGGAAGGTCTTCGAAAGAAGTGCCCGGTTGAATACCTGCATCCTCATCGCCTATTGCCGGATCGTAAACATATCCGCATACATTACATTCGTACTTTTTTAATGTTGCCATAATTTTAATTTTTTTTAGATTTTTGATTTATTGATAAAAGTTGGTATATATTTCGGTAATTTTTCTTTAAAATCGTATTCGTAGTCATAGACTATTTGTTCCGTATATATTTCGTAAGGGATAATAAAAGCATTTTCTAAGCCTATCATATATCTTGCGAATTATTATGTCTTAAATAGCATAAATAATTTAGCTTGTATAAGTTGAATAGAAATAAGTTAGGGTGTTTGCTTTTGAAATTGAAGAGCATTATTTTCTTTAACATCAAATAAGCAAAGGAAAATAAAGGGATTAACTTCCATTTTTCAATCTTTGCGTATACTCTGAGCAATCGAATGTCTTGGATGAGCAGATTGCGGTCGGGATAATTTTCCAATAGAATTACCAAGTTGGCTACTCCTTGTCTTGTTTTTTCGAGATAAACATCGTTGGTGTCTATGCCGATGTGATAGAGAGGGTTGTCGATGTGTTGAATGGTGCAATTGCGTTTTTTCAGTTCAAATCCGAATAAGGTGTCTTCGTGTCCGTAGTTTTTGAGCAGTTCGTTAAAGCGTATTGACCAAAACAGCTTTTTTGCTATCATAAAATTGAAAGTTGAAAATCGTGAGTTGGGGTTTTGGCTTCTTTCTTCCGCCGATTGGGTTTCGGCACTTACGCCGTATCGCCAACGCAAATAAGCATTCGGTGGTGGGGGAGTAGGTTTATATGCCGTCCCGCCACACACAACGACATCGTTGCCTTTACAATAAGGTAGATAGCGTGCAATGTATTGGTTGTCTACCGGTTCGGAATCGCAATCTAAAAATATTAAATAATCGTATTGTGCTTGTCCGGCTAAAAAATTTCGGGCAATCGCTCTTCCCGCTTTGGTGGGCAGCTCGAAAAGTTTGGTTTTGGATAGTTCTTTTAAAACAGCATTTTCTTCTCTGTGGCATGTATTGTCCGAAGCGTCGTCTAATAATAATATTTCGAAATCAATATTTTCTTTGCTTGCTTGTTGGTGTAAGTTGCGAACCAAACTTACGGCATTGTAATTATAAATAGGAATTAATATGGATAACATTGTTTTTACTCTATTACTTTTCCTTGTTCAATACGTAGTAATCGAGAAGGAATTTGGTTGATTATGTTATAATTATGTGTAGCTATTATGACCGATGTTCCTTTTTTGCTGATTTCGTGAAACAGTTTTACAATTTCTAAAGAGGTGTCAGGGTCGAGGTTTCCTGTCGGTTCATCGGCTAATATTATTTCCGGATTGTTAACCAAGGCTCTGGCGATACAAACGCGTTGTTGTTCTCCACCCGAAAGCTGATGAGGCATTTTATGTCCTTTTGTTTTTAGTCCAACTAAATTTAAAACTTCTTCGATACGTTCATCTCTCTTTACGCGGTCTTTCCAGCCCGTAACCTTAGTGATAAATTTTAAATTTTCGTAAATACTGCGGTCGTATAATAACTGAAAATCTTGAAAGACAATGCCAAGTTTTCTACGTAATCGTTGTATGTTTTTTGATTTAATTTTTAGCATATTAAAACCCGCTACGGTCAATTCTCCGTTTCGTATGGGGACTTCGCCGTACAATATTTTCAGCAAATTACTTTTACCGCTTCCTGTTTTTCCAATCACATATAGCATTTCGCCTTGTTTGACGGAAAAGCTTACATCGGATAAAATCAATATTTTTTTCTGATAAATATCGACATTTTTAACGACTATAACGTCGTGGGCTTCGGCTACGGTCGTGTTTTCCTTTTCTTCTTCCAATTGATTTGCTGTGTTTGTCTCGTCATTATCAGATACGTTATCTGTTGTGTTTTCCGTTAAATCCGGACCTGCAACAGCTTCATTAGAAGGATTATCGGGTTTGCTTTCTAAAATAGGTTTTATTTCTAAATCAATCATAGTTGAGTATTATATCTGATTTGCAAAAGTACATTTTTTTTTATTCCAATCTCTTTTTTTTTTATTTTTCTAAAATTCTATTTCTTAGTTATTTGACTTCCAATCTAAAGCTACTCTACACACTTCCGTATTTCCTTGTCGGGAAAATATGGAAGAGATATAGCTGTGAGCTGCCGTTTGTTTTTTCACTATGGAATATTCGTCTCCGTATTTAGCTTGCGAAATAAAATGGATATTGCATGTTTTTAAAACATGCTGTTGATGGAAATCGTGTCCGTATTCGTCTAAAATCCACATTAAATAACGGGTGTTGTTGACATGTTTATTCATGTCGATATCGGAATGTAACACTCGATGATAAATGTTGGACGAAGGAATATCTATTTTCGGAATTTTCGGAATTTTTCCTTGAATAGCATGCTTGTCTAAAATCATATTAGTCTCGTTTTCAGGTGTTACTTTTTGCGGTTTAAAATTTTCTTTGTTTAAAATGACCCATGCCGAAGTTGCTGCGATAATGCGATTTCCTTCTTCGTCGAAGATTTCGAAATCGCGAGGATAAATAATCAGTTCGGGAATTTTTCCCCATGTTTTTAGGTGGATGGATTCGTTCCATTCGGGCATTCGTTCGATGTGAATATGCAGTTTTACCAATGCCCAAAACATGTTTTTTGTTTGCAAAAAATGCCAGCCGAATTGATTGTTGTTGGCGTGTGCCCATGCCGCTTCTTGCATGAAATACATTAAGTTTGATAAAATTAGCTTCCGATTGTCGTCAACAAAATAAGAATAAACTTTAAAAGTTTGCTCGTATATATTTCTTTTTTCCATCCCTGTTTTATTTTTTATTGTAATAAGACTGCAAAGGTAATAAAAAATACTTATGCAAACGAATGTGAGATAAATTTAAAATAATAGCAATAAAAATTGTAATTTTGTCTTTTTTTAATTTAAATACAAATAAAATGATTATAAAAGTAATGAAAAAATTATCAATCAGCATTTTAATGATAAGTTGGTGTGTTTGTTTGCATGCTCAAACGAAGACTTTTGTTTTAGAAGAGCTTTTTACTTCTCGTAAATTATATGCCGACAATCTTCAACAATTACAGTGGGTTTCAACGAGCAATGACTTTGTGTATGTTGTAGATAGTACTTTGATGAAAGCCAATGTTGCCAATACTAATCCTCGTGTGTTTGTGCCTTTGGCAGATATTAATAAAGCATTGTTAGCCGTCAATTTAAACACGGTTAAAAATTTTCCTGCTATTCAGCATTGGTCGTCTGTGAATGGTTTTTATTTTCGTTCACAGAATTTTTTACTGCATTATCGTATTGATTTAAAACAAATAGATAAGCAGATTCCTATTGTAAAAGAAGCTGAAAATCTGCAAATTGATTATGACCGTCAACAAATTGCTTATACGGTAGAGAACGATTTGTTTGTTATAAAAGCAGACCGACAAGCTGTTCAAGTTAATAAAGAAACAGCTTCCGACATTCGTTTCGGACATATCGTGCATCGCAATGAATTTGGTGTGGAACAAGGTTCTTTTTGGTCGCCCAAAGGCAATTATTTAGCTTTTTATCGTATGGATGAAAGCATGGTTACCGATTATCCGTTGGTGAATACAAGTACGCGTATTGCCACTTTGAAAAACGAAAAATATCCCATGGCAGGCGAAACAAGTCATCAGGTTAGTTTAGGGGTGTATAATATGAACACTAAAACTATTGTTTATATGCAAACAGGAGAGCCTGCCGATCAATATCTTACATCGATTACGTGGAGTTTGGACGAAAAATATATTTTTATCGGAATTCTTAATCGTGAACAAAATCACTTGAAAATGAATCAATACAATGCTGTTACGGGTGAATACGTAAAAACATTGTTTGAAGAGAAAAACGAACGCTATGTAGAACCTATGTATCCGTTGTATTTTCTTGCTAATCAACCCAATTATTTTGTGTGGGTAAGTCGTCGCGATGGTTGGAATCATTTGTATTTATACGACATTTCGGGAAAGCTAATCCGACAGCTTACCAAAGGAAATTGGGAAGTGAAAAGTATTGCCGGCTTTAATGAAAAGAGTAGTTGTCTTTTCTTTTATTCCAATAAAGATGAAATTGTGGGCAATCATTTCTATCAATTGGATATCAAAAGCGGAAGTATACGGCATATTACCCAAGAATTGGGAATGCACCGCGTTCGGTTTTCTAATGACGGATTATGGTTTTTAGATACGTACAACAATTTGACTACTGCCAACGAAATAAAATTAAAAAACAACAAAGGGAAAGAAAAAGCAGTTTTATTGCCCAATAGAAATCATTTGAGCGATTATGCTTTACCCGAAACCAAACTGATGACAATAAAGAATAAAAACGGCGATGATTTGTATTGCCGTCTGATTTATCCTATTAATTTCGATTCTTTAAAAAAATATCCCGTTTTTATTTATGTGTATGGTGGTCCTCATTCTCAAATGGTTACTAATGGATGGTTGTCGGGAGGTTGGTTTTTACATTATATGGCACAAAAAGGTTATATCGTATTTACATTGGACAATAGAGGAACCAATTACAGAGGTTTTGAATTTGAAAGCTGTATTCATCGGCACTTGGGCGATTTTGAAGTAGAAGACCAAATGTGTGGTGTTGACTACTTAAAGTCATTAAAATATGTTGATACGGAACGTCTATCCATTGACGGCTGGAGTTACGGGGGCTTTATGACGTTGAGTATGTTTTTGCGAAATCCGGGAGTGTTTAATCGTGCTTCTTGTGGTGGTCCTGTCATTGATTGGGAGTATTATGAAGTGATGTATGGAGAGCGTTATATGGATACGCCTCAAGATAATAAAGAAGGATATGAAAAGTCTTCTTTATTGAATTATGTTGACAGCATAGAAGGGAAAATATTGATTTTTCACGGAGCGATGGACCCAACAGTAGTATGGCAGAACTCTTTGCAGTTTATTGAAAAAAGTATTAAAGCTAAAAAACAAGTAGATTATTTTGTTTATCCTTCTCATGGGCATAATGTAGGAGGAATTGACAGGGTACATTTATGGAAAAAAATAGAAGATTTCCATACTTATTAAAAAAGGAAGGGGGATACAGTTAGTTTGCCCGTCTTCTGTTTTCTTCATAAATTATTTTTCCTTCTTGAATTAAACCATCAGGCATTACTGCATCTTTTTCAAAAAAGGAAAAAATACAATAATAAAGTTCTTTATTTGCTTTGTAGTATTTTCCTTTATAATAATATTCTCCATTGGCTCTGAAATAGATTTTTGCTATCCTTCCGTTGCAAAAAAACAATTTAACGCAGGCAGTGCAATCTTTTCCTCTCCAAGAAGGGCGATAACGTTTATAGGGAATTGTGTCTTGAGACATTAATAATGTTTTAAATGATTTATAATCATAAAATAAATCATAAAGACTAATGGGAGTATCAATTTTTAATACTAAATGATAATGAGACCGTTGTTTTAAAGTTTTAATTGTTATTGGGATGGGAGTGCGGACATTCCAACTCAACCCGTAAATCTCTACTTTTTTTACAACGAGACATTGTGCAAAAGCCCCTATCGTTGAAAATAATAAAATTGCTATAAGTATTTTTTTCATGATTATTGACTATTTAAAATAACTTCTATTTTTTTGCAAAAGTATACTTTTATTTGTTTTCTTGCTCTTTTTTATAATAAATTTAAGGAAAACGGAAAAGTGTAAAGTGGGACATTGTCAAAAAGAGTGCTTCATATAATTAACTTCAAGCATTAATAATTTTTATTGATTAACTTTTTGTATTCGTGTGGCAACCACTCCCATATTTCTTCCTGTTCATCTGTCTGTTGCTTAAATTGTTCTTTAAAATCGGAAGCTAATTCTGGGTTAAAACCTATAATATCAAGAGGTGTGTCATTGTAATCATTTGCAGTATATTTTCCCCACCTTCCACTATTACCAAAAACAAAGAAATGCTTTTGTGGGTTTAATAGCAAATCATATGATGATATATCAGAAAAATCTGTTTCATCACCATTATTCAACTCTTTCCATGTAGTGGCTGCTGAAAATTTTAATCGGAAGGGGTGATAATCGGTTATTTTATTCCTTGCAGTTTTATTTTCAATGATTACAAAATATTCATCTCCCGCAGACTTCATACATTTTTGTAAAGCATGATATTCTTCTTTGGTAAACAATATCCCTGCTTTTTGGGCTACTAATTCAAATCCTTTATTAAACATTAACTCAGGCAGATCTTTTGAAAAAGGATTAAAAATCTTGTTTTTAATCGGAAGCCAAAAATTATTAAACTCACCAATATCTAACCAATATTTTTCTAAATACCGCTTGGATAAATTTATTGCCCCATAATCTGCATTGGGACTAAGCTCAGCAGTATTAAAACATTTCAAAATTTGTATTAAATCTGCATCCATTATTCAAATCAAACTTTAGTTATCCATAAAATTACTTTCCTATCCAAATGTGTTTACTTCCAATTTTATTTCCTAATCCGTTTTTAAACTCCAACTTTTTAAGTGTCCCCCTATATTAGGGCAGTTTTTTTTTATTTGTTAATATTTTTATTTTTTTTATGTTGCAAAAGTATACATTTATTTGTTTCAATCAATAAAAAATAAATATTTACCTCTCTTTTGTTTTTTTTACCGCAGAGTTCCCAAAGGATTCCCAAAGGTCGCAGAGTTTCTTTGTGTTCTTTGCGGTTAAAAAGAATAAGGTGGGACACTATCATTTTATTATTATCTTTTGCATTCTTGCACCACCGCTGTATATGTATAGGATATTGTCAATTAGACAACTCGGACGCACATAATTTGACTCGTCTAATGTTCTAATTTTCCAAGTATTACCTTTATCTAAACTATATATTAAATCATATTCTACAAAAAATCCTTTTATATTACCAATGAATCCTATGATTGCTTTGTCGTTAGATTGCAAATAGTCAACAATAGAATAACCTTTAAATTTCTTTATAGTTTTTGATTGTTTTGTATTTACATTATAGCTAACCAAAGAAATTTCATTGTCATCTGTTTTTGTTTCTCCTGCGATTAGTATATTATTATCATCTTGTTTTGTAATACATGATGGGATTATAGGAAGTTTTATTTCTTTATTTTCTTTATCAACACTTCCAAAATAAGAGGTTTCGCTACTGCTAAAAATTGCATATGATTTATTGTTTATGCTTAAACCTTGCAAGGCATAATTCTCAATACCAATACTATCTAAACCTTGATTTTTATCTAATGAATATAGTTTTATTGAACCTCTATTATTTGTGAAAAATATTTTATTCTCATTATTCCATATTGCAGATACTACCGGTTTTGTATTTAATAGATTTTTAACTTCTTCGGTTTCAACATCAAAATGCTCAATGTTAAATTTAAAATCTTCTCTTTCATCACTTCTTAAAATATAAACAGCATTATTAAACACAGTTGCTATATCAAAATATTTATAGTTTAAAATTGAGTTTATTTTTTCCCAATTTTTACCTCCATCAGTAGTTTTATATATATTTGCTTCGTCTGTTGATTTTGGAATATTATTTGGATTTTCTAATTCCTTTTCCGATAATTCTTCATATTCTGTATAAGTGCCAAACAAATATCCCTCATTTTCTGTTTTGAAATACATATAAGAAAATGCTTGATTTACATCGGGTATTCCTTTACATTTAATCATATCCACTTCGTTTTTACAACCAAACAAGAGTAAAAACAAGCAGTTTATTGAAAAAAATTTTCTCATAAGTCTATTTTTTTGTTGGAATTTTAAGTGTCCCCCTATATTAGGACAGTTTTTTTATTTGTTAATATTTTTATTTTTTTATGTTGCAAAAGTATACTTTTATTTGATTCAATCAATAAAAAATAAATATTTACCTCTCTTTTGTTTTTTTACCGCAGAGTTCCCAAAGGATTCCCAAAGGTCGCAGAGTTTCTTTGCGTTCTTTGCGGTTAAAAAATTAGAAATTAGAAATTAGAATTTAGAAATAATTGTCATGTCGCGTCCTGAAAAAAGTTGACACATGTTATACATTAGTAGTATTAATAGTTAGCGGAAAATTTTCAAACGGAATTCTTTGCGTTCTTTGCGGTTAAAAAGAATAAGGTGGGACACTACCTATCCTTATACACAACTCCATTTTTCCATTTAAAAGGCTGGATAATCTCACTAGTCCATGATTCAAAATAACCACCTTTACAATTTACTTCAACTTTTGATTTACCTCCATTCCATAAAATATTTTGTTCAGGTTCGCATTTTACAAAAGAATACAAACAATAAACATTACCTTCAATATAATTATCAAAAGTATTAAATATTATTTTACCATTAATTTCTTCTTGCCAATCTTTAACTGAAAACTTTGAAGTGTCTTTAATATTTGATTCATAATATCCATAATCGGCAACTATATCAACACTTTTATCATCGTTAAAAACCAAATATGCTCTAAAATAATTATTCATGCCATTGTATTTAAACCAAATACAACCAACATAGTTATTGTCTTCGATATAATAAAAATACGTTTTTGTACAAGAACTATCTACTCTTCGTATAGTAACATTATTATATGTATAATAGGTTTCAATATGGGTATTATCAATTTTACATGATATTAAAATAGTTAATAAAATACTAAAATAAATTATTTTTAACAACCTCATTGTTCCTGAAAATTAAAATTTTTTCCAATAATCTTTTCCTTTTTAAGTGTCCCTCTAAAGTGTCCCCCTATAGTAGGACAGTTTTTTTATTTGTTAATATTTTTATTTTTTTTATGTTGCAAAAGTATACATTTATTTGTTTCAATTAATAAAAAATAAATATTTACCTCTCTTTTATTTTTTTTACCGCAGAGTTCCCAAAGGATTCCCAAAGGTCGCAGAGTTTCTTTGTGTTCTTTGCGGTTAAAAATTTAGAATGAACAATTACGAATGGACGCTTCGAGTGCCTCAGCGTCCCTACCCCTCTAAATCTCCCCAAACCCCTCCCTACCTCCCCACTTGGAGCGAAGCGAAAAGCATGAGTACATTAATATAAAATTCAAACAGCTTTACGAATAAATGGGGAGGAGGTTGGAAAATAGAGAGTTATAAAAAAATAATCATTTTTTTAACCGATAAAATTTAATTGTAACATACAACGCTATCAACTTACAACACACTGTAAATCACTCCCTCCCTTTTAGGGGAGGGCTGGGGTGGGGTAATGAAGGGCAGGGGTGGGGTCAATGAGTGAAAAAAATTACTAAGTTTGAGTCGGTCAGTGGTGATAAAAAAAAGAGTGTTCATTGTCGAACACTCTTTTTTTAGTATGAAATTAAGGATTATTGATTTTTGCAGGGAGTTTTATTTTCTCCTTCATGATGTTTGCAATGATTTTTTTGTTTGCAACAACCAAATTCATCAATAAGAGCTTTTTGTCCTTCGATATCCAATTGATCAAAGTTTGCCCATTTTGCTTTAAATTCTTCTCTTTTTGCTTTCATTTCAGCTTCTCTTGCATCCATTTCAGCCATTTTCTCGTTAATTTTTTCTTTCTTGTAAGCAATTAGTTCAGCTTTTTTTTCGGGTGTTTGGTTGTCCCAATCTTTCCAAGCCTCACAGTTTGCTTTTTGTTCAGGCGACATTTCTTTGCAGTTTTTGTGTTCACCTTCTTTTTTGTGATGTTGGCATTCTGCTTGATTTTCACTTTGCTCTGTTGTTTCTTTTTTGTCTTGAGCATTCGTACATGCTGCTGTAATGAAGAATAGAATAGCTAATGTTGCTGTTAATCGTTTCATAATGTTTTGATTTTATTTATTTAATTTAATTTTGTGATTGCTGTATACAAAAACAGTGCCTTTTTTTTGAGGGCTTTATTGGAAGTGTTTTTTTTCGTTTGAAAAATCCAAGTAAGGAAATGTTTCTAAAAGTTTGTTTATTTTTACTAAAAACTTGTTTTTAAATTTTTTAGCTGCTTCAGTATTTTCATTTTTAATGTTATGATGATAAGCATTCATGATTTCATCAATTTGTCGGTTAAGTTTTTGAGTTTCTTCGCTAAAGTAAGTTTGTGAAAAAATATTCCATATATAATCAATTGATAGAGGCGAAGGGTGAATATTGTCGAGTTGATAAAAGCGGTAATCGCGTAAGTCGTCCATCATAATTTCGAAAGCGGGAAAGTATTCCGTTGATTCATAGGTGTTAAGTAGGTCATCGATAGCAATGCGTAAATGTGCTTTGCTTAAACTGTTTTCGATAAAGCTGTCTTTTATATAACGTACGGGACTTAATGTGAAGATTATTTTAATGTTAGGCTTGATATGTTTGATGTTGTCAATGCTTTCTTTTAAAATTTGACTTATTTCATGGTTGTTTAAGTGTATTTTATGAAATGTATCGGCAGGCAGTTTATGACAGTTGGCAACAATTTGTCGGGTTGATTTTAGTTGATAAGCAATGCTGCTTCCTAAAGTAATCAGCAAAAAGTCGGCTGTTTTTAGAAAGGCTTTGCTTGCAAGAAATTGTTGATTGATGTTGCGAAGACAATCTTGTTGATTGCTATGTGAAAAATCGCTATGGTGCTGAAAACTGAACCATTCTTCATTGTGGAAAAATACATCTTCTTCCGTAAATTTTTCTTTAAAAACGAGATTGTTAAGGCATTGAGCTATGGAAGCCGGATTGTATAAGACGCCAAAAGGATTGAGAAGTAGTTGAAATTTGTTTTCGATTAGTTTTTTGCCTATATTTTCAGCAAAACAAGAGCCTATCATTAAAAGTTTGTCTTGATGATTTATCAATGTGTTGCTTCTAAGGATTTGGATTTCGGTGCGAAAATTATTGTTTATCATAAGCTATTCGGTAGTGAGATAAGGGATTAATTTATTATACAATTCGTTGTAAATTCTTGTTTTTGTTTTAAAGTCTTCCAAAGAAGTAAACAGACCTTTGTTGGTACGTAGTTGTACAATGGTTTTGGCTAAATAATAATCTATATAAGGATGTGTTATAAGTTCTTTTATGTCAGCCTTATTGATGTTTAATTTTTTTATATTATGTTCATTTATAGCAATATAAGGGGTTATTTGTTGATAGCGTATGCTGTCAATTCCATATATTTCTTGCAATTGTTCTTTGGCGACAAAGCCTCCTAAGCGGTTTCGGTAGGTAATAATGCGTGAAGCTGTTTTGGCACCGATACCGGGAATATTAAGCAAATCAATGCTATCGCAAGAGTTAATTTCTATTGGCGGAAGCGACAACAATACGGATTTACGGGCTTTATTCCATGCTTTTGTCGTTGTGTCTTTTGGAATAATGATATATGGCTCTAAAATGGTGTATTCATCTTCGGAAATGCAATACATTTTTTTGAGGTCTTCTTTTTTGTAAAATTTTCCTCCTTTGGCTTCATAGTTTTTAATGCTTTTGATTTGTTGTTTAGTAAGACCTAATTTTTCCCATTCCTTTTCTGATAAATTGTTGGGATTGAAAGGAAAAGGATTAATTGACAGTTGTGCAACCGATTGGTCGATATTGTAGAAATTGACGGTTTTTTCCGAGTAAGTTTTTTTATACACTTCACTTAATGAGTCTTTGATGAATAATTGACGAGCATAAAAAGCATCTACTTTTCTTTTAACGTCATCGTTTAAGTTTTTCGAAACATCTCTTTTTTCAATAAAATAAGGCAGGCTAATACGAAATACAATTATTAATAGCAGTACGATAAGTAATACGAATAATCCTCTTCTTTCTGTTGTACTAAAATCAAAAAAGCGTTGCAGACCGGATAAAAATACACGCTTCTTTTTTGTTTGCATAAGTTTTTTAATTTATTGAAATACTACTACTTAAAATAAAGTCATTTGTGTTCCTTGTTCTTTTTCCATATTGGATGGCTTGTCGGCAGGCGTTACGTTGTTTTCTTCTTCTATTAGCTCGTTTTCGCTATCTGTTTTTTTGCTTTCTTTTTCAGGAGGAGTATAGGGGAGTGCTTCCATTTTTTTAAAAGAAACAATGTTGTCGATAGCAATGCGTTTTCCGCGTGCTTTCATATTCATCACTTGAACGTAATCGGCTACTTGGATAATAGTGCTTTGTTTTTCGTTTTTGTTTTTAGAAATTACTTCTACTTGCGGCAAATAGTCAAGACTGAGGTAGTGTAAACTTGCTTTGGTATTGCCGTTCAATAAGTCTGTTTTTTTATCGCTAACTTTTGGCAATGAGCGTCTTATAAAATACTTGTTTTGTGCTTTGTCGTGATAAATGACGGTGATAGGTTTGTCAATATCTAATTTTTCGATATGAATCAAATCATCGTCAAAATGTGTGGATATGTCAAAGCTGTGTATTTTATAATATCCTGTTTTATAGAAAGCTATAATTTTATCTTCCGCATCGAAATCTCCTAAATCTATTCCTCTTTTATCCGTATTCAGTTTATTGACCGATTCGTCGTACCAGATATTTAAGGCATCGAGGGTTGAGGTTCCTTTTTCTATCATTTCTATGCGTCGGATAGGATTTTTGCTTAAAATATTGCCTATGGTATTTCTTCCTCTAATGGCTAACGTACTAAAATCGAAATCGAATTGTAATTTTTTCAATTTAGGTTTGTGTTTTAAAAATACTTTAATTACTTCGGCTTCTCCGTTTTTATTAGCAGTGAAATAGAGGATTTTCGAATTTTTCTTTCCTTGTGTAATGTCGTATTCTTTGTCGCGTGTGATGCCGCCTATTGCAAATCGTTTGACATAATTAGGTCCTAAAGCTCCGTTGCAATAAACGACATTATAAATGGTGCGGTCGTCGTTGCGGGAAAAAACATCGGCATAGAGAATATTTTCGCCGACAAATGATTTTTCAGCTACTTTGGTAACCATAAAAGTGCCGTTTTCTCTGAACACGATAATTTCGTCTACATCAGAGCAATCGCATACGTATTCGTCTTTTCTCAACGAAGTTCCGATAAATCCTTCTTTGCGATTCATGTATAATTTTTGATTGGCAACGGCAACATCGGCAACGGCAATGGTGTCGAAGTTACGTATTTCCGTACGGCGTTCTTTGCCTAGTCCGTATTTCTTTTTAATTTGTCGAAAATATTGTATGGTATACTCTACGATATGATTTAGGTTGTTGTTAACTTCATCAATATCTATTTCAATGTTTTCGATTTGTTGTTCTGCTTCTTTAATGTCGAATTTGGATATTTTTTTAACCGGTTTCTCAGTGAGTTTTAAAACATCTTCGCGGGTAATTTCTCTTTTAAAATGAGAGCGATAAGGGTCGAATGCTTTTTCTATATCGTCAATTTGACTTTCGAAACTGTCTTGGTCTTTTTCTAATTCTTTGTAAATTTTCTTTTCGAAAAATATTTTTTCCAAAGAAATCCAATGCCACTTTTCGTTGAGTTCGCTCAATAGAATTTCCAATTCTAATTTTAATAGGTTTAACGTGTTGTTGGTGCTGATAGTCAGTATTTTCTTAACGTCAACAAAATGTGGTTTGTTGTCAATGATAACACAGCAGTTGGGCGATATGGATTTTTGACACAAAGTAAAAGCATACAGAGCGTCAATAGTTTGATCGGGTGAAGTGTTGGGGGCTAACTGCAATACTATTTCGGCATGAGAGGAAGTTTTATCAAAAATCTTATTAATGCGTATGCGTCCTTTTTCGGTTACTTTTGAAATAGAATCTATTAATGTTTGTGTCGTTGTTTCAAAAGGTATTTCCTTGATAACTAAAGTACGTTTGTCTTCTTGGATTATTTTTGCACGTACACGAACGCTTCCGCCTCTTTCTCCGTCATTGTAATTGCTGATGTCGACATAACCTCCTGTTGGAAAATCGGGATAAATCGTGAAATCTTTTTTTTCTAAAATAGCAATAGAAGCGTCAATCAATTCATTGAAGTTGTGCGGAAGAATTTTAGAGGCTAAACCTACGCCTATTCCTTCGACTCCTTGTGCTAATAGCAAAGGAAACTTAATGGGAAGGGTAATAGGTTCTTTGTTTCTTCCGTCGTAAGAAAGTTTCCATTGCGTGGTTTTCGGGTTGAAAACTACTTCGTTGGCAAATTTTGATAATCTTGCTTCTATATAACGACCGGCTGCCGCCCCGTCGCCGGTTAAGGTGTTTCCCCAGTTTCCTTGACAATCAATCAGTAATTCTTTTTGTCCTAAATTTACTAAGGCATCATTGATAGACGCATCACCATGAGGATGGTATTTCATGGTATTACCGACAATGTTAGCAACTTTGTTGTATCTTCCGTCTTCTAATTCCCACATCGAATGCAGAATACGACGTTGTACAGGTTTTAAACCATCGTAAATATTGGGAACGGCTCTGTCGAGGTTAACATAGGAAGCATAATCCAAAAACCAATCCTCGAACATAGATTTAATGTGAAGGATTTTTTGTAAATCATTGTCCGCTAAATTTTCCTCAATAGGTTCTTGATTAGTAATATTTTCAGATTCTTCCATGTAAAATAGTTAAGACTTTAATAAGAGGTAACATTGTTTTTTTGCAAAAATATAAAAAATTTTTCTACTGTTGTAAGTAAAAATACACATTTTTTCGGATAATCTGTTTCCGTACAGTTTATTTCTTTTATTTCTATTTTTAATGTGCCGAAATTGGTCAAAACGTAACAATCAGATAGTTATGTAAAACGTTTTACTGTTTTTTCATTTCTATATATTAATTAATTGTAAACATTTATTTTTTTACTTAAATACTCTCTAATAAAATATTATTAATAGATTTTCGTTTTGCAGAGGTAGTGTTTTTTTATTTCTGAAATTCATTGCTCAATGATTTTATTTTGTTTTTTTTGTAAATGTCGACCTATTTTATGACAAGATAATTCGGACACTGAGCTTGTTGAAGTGTTCGTTTTTTTACTTAAAAACACTTCTCTGAATTTTAAAACGACTGTAACAAAGACGTAACACCCCCATTATACTTTTGCGAAGTTCTTAGAAGTAAAAAATGTAAAAATTTAAAAAAGAAATTATTTAACAAAAAATTAAAAAAATATGAAATCAAAAGTAAAAAAATTGACAAGCACAATGTTGTTTATCGGGGGTTTAAGCTTATTAGGCTCAAGTCCAACCTATGCACAAGAATCGGATTCGGCGCGTTTAGCAGACTTGGAAGGAAGAACAAGCAAACTTGAAGTTTTAAAGGGATTGAAGGTTTCCGGTTATTTTCAAGGGCAGTTTCAGTACGGACAGGAAAAAGCTTCGTTGAAAGTAGGCTCAGCGAATACGGATGAGACGAAAGGTTTTAGTCGTATCGGTGTTCGTAGAGGTCGTATAAAATTCACTTATGATAAAAAAATTGCTTCAGCTGTTTTTCAATTTGACCTTACCGAAAAAGGTGTGAGTTTCAAAGATGTATATATGCAAATTAAAGATCCGAAATTCACTGCAAGTTCTATTAAAGTCGGGGTTTTCGACCGTCCCTTTGGTTACGAAATAACCTATTCTTCTTCAAGGAGAGAGTCGCCTGAACGTTCGACTGTTTTTACTACTTTATTCCCTAACGAAAGAGATTTGGGTGTAATGCTGACATTGCAAGCAAAGAAAGGTTCGGCTTGGAATATTTTAAAATTAGATGCAGGTTTATTTGCAGGTAATGGTATTAAGGCGGACATAAAAAACAGAAAAGATTTTATAGGACGTTTGTCTGTTAAAAAAAGTCTCAAAGAAATCGTCAAAATAGGCGGAGGTGTTTCTTATTATAATGGAGGCGTGTATCAAGGAACGCCAAATATTTATAAACTATCCGATAAAAAATTTGTAGTCGCTAGCGATAGCCTTAACATTGGTAAATATGCCAAACGAGAATACATGGGTGTTGATTTCCAATTAGGTGTACATTCTATATTAGGAGAAACTTCTATAGCAGGAGAATTTCTTACAGGTACACAACCCGGAGAAAAAGGGAAAAGCAAAAGTCCTAATAACTCGGCTGTTGGTAATACCGACACTTATATCCGAAATTTTTATGGTGCTTATGCTTGTTTAGTTCAAGATTTTGGACCTGTACCCTTGTCGGCAGTAGTAAAGTATGATTGGTATGATCCGAATATTAAAATTTCAAAAGACGAAATAGGTTTGAATGGAACAGGAAAAGGAGATATTTCTTATCAAACAATAGGTTTTGGATTAATATGGAAAATCAACAATGAGTTAAGAGCTACAGCTTATTATGAAGTAATTCAAAATGAAAAATCAAAAAACCTTAAAGGTTACGAAGAAGATATTAAAGATGATGTATTCACTTTCAGACTTCAATATAAATTTTAAATCGTAACATGATTGTAACACAAATTAAGGTTTATTGTAATACTCTAAATATACTTTTGTGTCGAAATTATTAAGTAAAAAATATAAACAATAAAATAAAAAAAAAATGAAAAAATTAGTTGTATTATCATTAGGAGTTGTCTTTGCGATGTCGCAATCGAATGCACAAAAAATCAAGGGTTCGGAAACTGTTTTACCCATTACTCAAAAAGCAGCTGAATTATATATTAAAAGTAACCCAAAAAGTAATGTTAGTGTAACCGGTGGAGGTAGCGGTGTTGGAATTGCTGCTTTAATTGGAGGTTCGACAGATATTGCACAAGCATCACGTAAGATGAAATTTGACGAAAGACAAAAAATTCAACAAAGCGGTAACACTGTAAAAGAAGTAATTATTGCTTATGACGCTTTAGCAGTTATTATCAATCCTGACAATAAGGTTACAAATCTTACGAGAGAACAAGTAGAAGGTATTTTTACAGGTAAAATCAAAAACTGGAAAGAAGTGGGCGGAGAGGATATGAAAGTTGTTCCTTATTCCCGTGAAACCTCTTCAGGAACTTATGAGTTCTTTAAAGAAAGTGTTTTGAAAAATAAAAACCCTATGGCAGGTATCATGAGTATGCCGGCAAATGGAGCCATTATCCAATCGGTAAAACAAACCAAAGGTGCTATTGCTTATGTCGGATTGGCTTATGTTAATAAAGATGTAAAAGCCGTACATATTTCTTATGATAAAGGTAAAACATTTGTGGAGCCTTCTGTTAAAAACGCAGTAAATAAAACCTATCCGATTGTAAGACCTCTTTATTTTTACTATTTGAAAAGACACGAAGCAAAAGTGAAAGCTTTTGTTGACTATATTCTTTCTCCTGCCGGACAACAAATAGTAGGTGATGTTGGTTATGTTACTGTAAAATAATCTATTAAAAACTCTTGAATAGAGATGTTCCGAAAAATTTCGAATATTATTGTAAAACAATTACTAACATTTAGCGGTGCCATTACAGGCATCGCTATTTTGTTTATTTCTATCTTTCTTTTCAAAGAAGGTTTAGGACTTTTTAAATCGCCTGCAATAGAAGAGGGATATGCTTTGTTTGTCAATTCAAAAAATATTGTTGATAATTTAACAGCTAAAGAGATAAAAGAAGTTTTTGATTCGGAAATTACTAACTGGCATGACTTAGGAGGAGAAGATATAGAAATCCGCATTTTTAGAATAGATGAAATTTTTCAACATTATTCTGACGAGGAATTAGGGGAGGACTATCAGTTTTTACCTGAAAAGTTAGCGGAGGTTATTAGAGAAGATGAAAGCATCGTTGCATTTGTTCCTGTAGAATTTGCTCCGGCTCAACATGTCGGTGTTAAAGAATTAATGGTAGACAACATTACTTTTTCAGATTATTTTGCAGGAAAAGAATGGCTTCCGACAGCAACACCGGCGCCTTTGTTTGGAACATTGCCGATGTTTTTAGGTACTCTTTTAGTGAGTTTAGTGGCAATACTTTTTGCACTTCCCTTAGGATTAGGAGTTGCTATCTATCTGTCGGAATTAGCTCAGGAAAGAATAAGAAAATTTTTAAAACCCATCATCGAGTTGCTTGCCGGCATTCCTTCGGTAGTGTATGGATTCTTTGGATTGGTAGTGTTAGCACCTTTAGTTCAAAAAACATTCAATCTTCCGGTGGGAGAAACAGCATTGACGGGAAGTTTGATTTTAGCCATTATGGCATTGCCGACGATTATTTCCGTAGCTGAAGATGCGATGCGAAATACGCCAAGAGCCATGCGAGAGGCAAGTTTAGCTCTGGGAGCAACACACTGGCAAACAATCTATAAGGTGGTAATTCCTTATGCTAAATCGGGTATATCGGCTGCTGTTGTTTTAGGAATTGGAAGAGCTATCGGAGAAACAATGGCAGTATTGATGGTTACGGGTAATGCTGCACTCATACCTACTTCGTTGTTTGACCCTGTTAGAACGATACCGGCAACTATTGCTGCCGAGTTAGGCGAAGCACCTACAGGCGGAGCACATTATCAAGCACTGTTTTTATTAGGCTGTGTTTTGTTTTTAATTACAATGGTAATTTCTATTACGGCAGAAATGATTTCAAAAAAGAAGAACTATAAAGACATGTAAATATGAATAAAAAGACAAAACAAAAACTTGCTTTTCTTCTCTTTCGTTTGTTTAGTATAATTATCGTTGGTATTTTGCTAAGTATTTTAGGCTTTATAGCTTTCAACGGTATTAAGGTAATTAATTGGGAATTTTTAAGTACTATGCCCAAAGAAGGAATGACGGAAGGAGGAATTTTTCCTGCTATAGTAGGTACTTGTTACTTAATTATAGGAAGTTTGATTTTTGCTGTTCCTCTCGGTGTAATGTCTGCCATATATACGGTAGAATATGCAGGAAACGGAAAAATTGTTCGCTTTATTAGAATGATGACCAACAACCTTGCAAGTATTCCTTCTATCGTTTTCGGATTGTTTGGAATGGCTCTGTTTGTTACTAAATTAGGTTTCGGCGATTCGATTTTAGCAGGTTCTTTAACCTTAGGATTATTAACCTTACCTATCATTATCAGAACATCGGAAGAAGCTTTAAAGGCTGTCCCCGAATCTTATAGAACAGGTAGTTATGCCTTAGGTGCCAGCAAATTGCAAACGATTAGAAAAGTAGTTCTTCCATGTGCTATGCCCAATATTTTAACGGGAATTATCCTTTCTGTAAGTAGGGTTTCAGGAGAAACGGCACCTATTTTATTTACTGTGGCTGCCTATTTCTTACCCAATTTACCGGACAGTATTTTTAGTCAAGCAATGGCGTTGCCTTATCACTTATATGTGTTGGCAACCAGCGGAACAGATATAGAAGCATCACGACCCATGGCTTATGGAACAGCATTAGTGTTGGTTGTTATAGTGCTTTTCTTTAATTTAACGGCAACAATCTTGAGACAAAGATTAAGTAGAAAATTGAAAAATAAATAATTAAGAATGATTGAAACGAAAAATATAAACTTCTATTACGGTAGTTTTCAAGCACTGAAAAATATCAGTATGAAAATGGACGCTAACACAGTTACGGCTTTTATTGGTCCTTCGGGTTGTGGTAAATCCACTTTTTTGAGATTATTTAATCGAATGAACGACCTGATTGATGATACAAGATTAGAAGGCGAATGCTTGATAAAAGGCAAAGATATTTACGATAAATCGATAAATATTGATGCTTTGAGAAAAGATGTGGGAATGGTTTTTCAAAAACCCAATCCTTTTCCCAAATCCGTTTTTGAAAACGTAGCTTATGGGTTAAAAGTCAATGGAATTACAGATAAAAAGTTTATTGCTAATAGAGTAGAGGAAACGCTTAAAGCTGCTGCTTTGTTTGATGAAGTAAAAGATAAACTCAATAAATCGGCTTTCGAATTATCGGGTGGGCAACAGCAAAGATTATGTATTGCAAGAGCTTTAGCTATAGAGCCTTCCATAATTTTAATGGACGAACCGGCTTCTGCACTCGACCCTATATCAACTTCTAAAATAGAAGAACTGATTCATCAACTCAAAAAAAAATATACAATTGTTATTGTTACACACAATATGCAACAAGCTGCACGAGTTAGTGATAAAACAGGCTTCTTTATGTTGGGTGAGCTGATAGAATACAACGATACGAAAAAAATGTTCTTAAATCCTGATAATGAAACAACACAAAATTATATTACGGGAAGATTCGGATAAAATTTAAAATGAACGGAAGTGAAAAAAAGAAAAAAAATAGCACTTGTAGCACACGATAACTGCAAGAAAGAACTATTGGAATGGGTGGAATTGAATTGGAAACTTCTTGTTCAAAACGATTTAACTTGTACAGGAACAACAGGACAATTAGTAGAGAAAAAGATAAAGGAATGTGTAGAGCAAAATAAAGAAAAAATGCAAATAAATATTGCAAAATTAAAATCAGGACCTTTGGGTGGCGACCAACAGTTGGGAGCTTTGATATGCAATGGAGAAGTAGATGCACTCATTTTCTTTTGGGACGCTTTAGAACCGCAACCACACGATGTGGATATTAAGGCATTGCTACGATTGGCAACTTTATATAACATCGTTTATGCTTGTACTAGAGCTACTGCCGATTTTATTATTTCTTCACCATTGTTTAAAGAAAAATATAAGTCAACACTCAATGAACAAATTAATAATTATAAAAAAAAAGAGAATTAATATGAAATACAACGAACAAGAAATTCAGTTTCTGAAAGATGAAATAAACGAAATGTGGAAATTGGTTATTTCTCAAATAGAAAAATCAAAAAAAGCATTATTAAACAACGATGTTGAATTAGCATTGGAAATAATAAGCCTTGAAAAAAGAGTAGATGCTTATGAGTTAAGATTGGATAGCAATTGCGAACATTATATTGCACTCTATAATCCGGTGGCTATCGACTTACGCTTGGTGTTGTCAATTATGAAAATCAGCATCACTTTAGAAAGAATAGCAGATTATGTCGCAGGTATTGCAAGATATGTGGTAGAAACCGAATGTTATCCTTTTACTCTTAAAATGAAAGAGGCTTTAGAGTTGGAAAAAATGTTCGATGTGTTGTTGAGCATGATGACAGACAGTTTGGTATCATTAAATTCTGAAAATTCAAAAAATGCAGGCAAAATCTTAGCAAAAGATAACGTAGTCGATGAATTTTATCATAAGGCAATAGATTTGCTTGCTGAACAAATAACTAAAGAAACGAATGATATAAGATGCGGATTAGAAATGATGGTGCTAATCAGAAAAATGGAAAGAATAGGCGATCATTGTAGCAATATTGTTGAAGAAATTGTGTTCTATATAGAGGCGAAAGTACTAAAACATAAAGGCAATAAAATTAATTTAAAATAACTACTTTTGTAGTGTTAAACAAAATTATTATGAGTAAACATATTTTAATAGTTGATGACGACACGAGCATTGCTGAAATTTTAGAGTATAATCTTAAAAGCGAGGATTATAAAGTAGAAATAGCAACGTCGGCAGAAGAGGCTTTAGAGAAAAAACTTGATAATTTTCATTTAATACTATTAGATGTAATGATGGGGGGAATGTCGGGATTTAAAATGGCAGAGAAAATACGAAAAGAAGGTGTGCTAACACCCATTATATTTTTAACGGCAAAGGACACCGAAAACGATATGCTGACGGGATTTTCGGTAGGAGGAGACGATTATATCGCAAAACCGTTTTCTATCAAAGAAGTTATTGCGAGAGTAAGAGCTGTTTTAAAACGAACGGAAAAAGATAATGAAATAGATAATGAGCCGAATAAGTTGGTGTATGATAACTTTGTCATAGACTTTAATATGAAAGAAATCAGCATTGACGACGAAAAAATTCCATTGACAAAAACAGAATTTGAATTGTTGTCTTTACTTGCCAAACATCCCGATAAAATGTTATCGAGAGAAAATATAATCAATCAATTATGGACCGACACACCTTATGTTACAGAAAGAACCGTTGATGTACATATAACACGTATAAGAAAAAAATTAGGAAAATATGCATCGGTGATTTCAAATAAAATAGGGTATGGCTACAGATTTGATATAAACGAATTATAAATCTATCAGCAACAAAATGTTACATTAACTAAAATAACTAATTTTAACGGATTAATTATTAACAAAAAATAAAAATTTAAATAAATGAAATTAGATTATCGGCAAAGGTTATTTCTTTATTTCGGTTTGTTGTTCACATTCTTTACGGCAGGCATAATAGTGTTCGAACAAGTTAGGGAAAGAAATTATAAAACGCAAGCATTAATAGAAAGATTAGAAAATTATACGGATATTATTCAAGTTGCTATAGCAGATAATCAAGACAGTGTGGCATCGACAATTAATCAACTACAAAAATTATTGCCTAACGAACTTAGAATAACAATTATCGATAAAGAGGGGGAAATATTGTATGATAATTTTATTAATGACTATAGTAATCTTACCAATCATAAAGACAGACCGGAAATCATAGAAGCACAACAAACAGGCAAAGGCTCGGATATACGACAGTCAATTTCCGATAAACACAAGTATTTATATTTTGCAAAAAAAACAGACGCTAAGTTTGTACGCGTAGCCTTACTTTATAATATCCGACTGCAAAATTTCCTAAAACCCGACAATGCGTTTCTTTATTTTATCCTTTTGTTTTTTGCCGTTTTTATTTTCTTTATTCATATCACTACCAAAAGAATAGGAAATACCGTCAAACAATTGCGGGATTATGTTTTAAATTCCGATAAACACGATCTTGCTCAATTGAATTTTCCGAATAATGAAATTGGCGAAATTGGGAGTAAAATAGCCGATAATTATTTCAAATTAAAAGAGAGTCAAAAAACTATTTTAATGGAAAAACAAAAACTTTTGCAACATATTCAAGTCTTAGAAGAAGGAATCTGTTTTTTATCCACCGAACATAAAGTAGAATATCATAATGGTTTGTTTATCCAGTATCTTAATACCATAGCAGACGAGGCTTCCAGCGATCCTTCTATCATTTTAAGAGACGAAAATTTTAAAGAACTACAAAGTTTCTTAGCTCAAGACAAAGAATACTATTTTGAACAAACAATCAGTAAACAAGGGAAAATATTTGCAGTGAGAGCCAATCTTTTTGAAGATGGAAGTTATGAAGTTATCTTGAATGATATCACTAAACAAGAAAAAACCAAACAGTTGAAGCAAGAGATGACGGGAAATATTGCTCACGAACTTCGTACACCCATTACAAGTGTTCGAGGATATTTGGAAACGGTTTTAAACCAGCCATTAAGTGATGAAAAGAAGCAATATTTTATTGAACGAGCTTTTCAACAAACCATTGCTCTTTCAGAACTCATACAAGACATGAGCCTCATTACAAAAATGGAAGAAGCACCTAACTTGTTTGCCATAGAAAAAATAAACATTGAGGAATTGCTTGAAAAAGTAAAAAAAGAGTTTAGTGTTCAGTTAGCGGAGAAAAAGATTGAGATAGGGTGGCAGTTGCCTAAAAAATTGGAACTAATGGGAAATGAAAACTTACTTTATTCATTATTCAGAAATCTTACCGATAACGCTGTCAGATATGGCGGAGAAAATCTAAACATCAATATCAGTGTTTACAAAGAAGATGCTGACTTTTACTACTTTTCATTTTACGATACGGGAATTGGGGTGAAAAACGAAAGCCATTTAAATCGTATTTTCGAACGTTTTTTCCGTATCAGCGAGGGACGCACACGAGATAACGGCGGTACGGGATTAGGCTTATCTATCGTGAAAAATGCAGTCCTATTTCATAAGGGAACTATTAGTGTGAAAAACAGAAAAGAAGGCGGCTTAGAATTTTTATTTACTCTAAAAAAAGATTGTAAAAAAATAGATTGAAAAAATGCTATTGTCCGATAAAAATTTTTTAAGGAGCTTGTTTTTCAAAATCACAAAAAAAACAAACAAAATACAAGTAGTTATCAATAATATAAAAATTAAGCAAATTAATTTTTATTTTTTATCAAACAATAGTGAAAAATGGTATGGAATTTATTTGTATTTTTGCGTTTTTTTAATAAATAGGAAAGAAAAATCGTAAACAAATAACAACTAATAAATAATGATTTCATTACCTAATAAAATAAATAACATAAGAGGAGCTAAACGAATAGTATTGTTGCTTTTAGTAATAATATTGGCAAATAATAATATATTTGCGCAAAATGTGGGAGATTATCGCTCTAGAGCTTCAGGAAATTGGAATGCTAATAATGTATGGCAAAGATGGAATGGAACTGCTTGGCAAAATGTAACTACTTACCCTACAGCTGCAGATGGAGTTATTACTATTCGGAATGGGCATACAATGACTTTTAATATGAGTTCTATAGATGTGGACCAGATGGTAATAGACACAGGAGGAAGATTGCAATTTGCAAGTTCTCCTACGTTATTGGACTTTAATATAGTAGATGGTCCAGGGGTAGATTTGATAAACAATGGTACTATCAATGTTTCGGACTATGAATACAGTGATAGCCGATTAAAAGTATTCGGACAAGCAGTCAACAATGGCAACATTGTTATTGAGGTTGATTGCCACGTGCATGTGTATGGTACGTTTACCAACAACTCTACTATTACTGCTAATAACCAAAGTAATGTGTATATGGGAAAGTTTTTTGTTTTTACCGGTGCCGTATTGAAATGCGCTCCTAATTCGGTAATAGGAGGACCTGGTGATTTTATATTAAACCAAGGTGCTACAATAGAAATAGGTTCTCCTGCCGGAATTAGTGCCTTAGGAAGTACTACCGGAAATATTACTACAGGTCGTCAAAGAGATTTTAGTCCGGAAGCAACCTATATTTATAATGGGGTGGCGAATCAAATTACAGGTACGGGACTTGTAGAAGCCGACGGAGTAATTATTAATAATGCAAACAATACGGTTACTTTTTCTCGAGCAGTAACTATGAATTATTTACTCATTGATAACGATGCTTTTGTTAATTTGGGAAGCTATACGCATACAGCAGGTTACTTAAGTTTACCGATAGGTTCTTTTTCAGTGAATACATGGGGTTCTACAGCTTCGCCGGCTGTTCATAAAAACAATGAGTATTTCGATGTGGCAGCAACCGGAATAGTGCAGTTAACTGATAAAGTAGTCATAACATACACTTCTTCTACTACTTTCACTACTTGTGCTACGGATACGGCTTTCAGAGCCATAGTAGAAACATGGGGTGGAGGAGGTAAAGGTGGAACACGTAATAATAGTAATGGGGTGAGTGGCGGTGGAGGTGGGGGTGCTTACTCAAGAGATACTATTTTAATTACACCCGGACATATTTACACTATAAATGTAGGTAAAGGAGCTATAACAACGGCAGCAGGGGAGGATTCATGGTTTAGTCCTACAGCCAATGTTAATAATGCTGTGGTATTGGCAAAAGGAGGAAATAGTGTAGCGAATAATACTGCTACTAGGGCTACCGGAGGAAATAGAAACAATGGAATAGGAACTGTTAGGTTTTCAGGAGGAGCAGGAGCTACAGGAGTATCACCGCGTGCCGGTGGCGGTGGTTCTTCAGCTGGAATAAATACAAATGGAAACACACCTCCTACCACCGGCGGAGGGAATCCTCCTCCGCCCAGTAGAGGCGCTACCGCCCCTTTAGGAGGTGGTGATGGTGGGCATGCTAAGTTTGGTAATGCAGGACCCGGTTGTCCGGGAATTTGTCCCGGTGGTGGTGGAGGCGGTGCGTATGGTGCTAGCGGACAATATAATGCAGGTGGTTTCGGAGCAGATGGATTGGTTAGAATAACATGTCCGCCTTCACATTCAATTTTACAATTCTTGGATACACCTATTGTAGTGTGTCGTGGTACTTCATTAGCTTATTTAAAATATTCAATATTACAAGGATGCCCTACTTTGTATAAGATAGAATACAATAATGAAGCACGTAATGCCGGATTTCAAAATGTAGCTTATACTGCTTTAACGGCAGATTCAATATTAATAGCGATTCCGGATACGGCTCCGAGAGGTGTTTATAAAGGAACGCTTACCGTTAAAAGTGGAGAAAGAGGCTTCCCGTCAAATTTTTCTTTTACTGTTAAAGTACTTGAAACTACATTTACAACTCTTCCCAATGATGTGAGCTGTTATGGCGGAAATGATGGAAGTATTTCAATAACCATTACAAGTGGGAATGATGCTCCTTATTCATTTTCAATCGATAATGGGACAAGTTATAGTGCTTCGTTTACAGGAACTTATCCGAACTATACACTGACAGGCTTGCCCGCTGATACTTATAAAATTAGAATTAAAAATAATAAAGGATGTGTTACGGCACCGTGTCCGTAAAAAATATGATAAAAAAAATAAACAAAATATATATGGTTATCAATAATATAAAAAATAAGCAAATTAATCTTTATTTTTTATCAAAAAACAGTAGAATAATATGAGATTTATTTGTATTTTTGCACTTTTTTTAATAAAAAAGAAAAATTTATCAACAAATAATAACTAATAAATAATAATTTCATTATCAAAGGATAACAAATGATTATGATGAGGTGTAAACGAATACTATTGTTGCTTTTAGTAATAATATTTGCAAATAATAATATATTTACACAAAATATAGGAGATTATCGCTCAAGAGCTTCAGGAAATTGGAATGCTAATAATGTATGGCAAAGATGGAATGGAACTGCCTGGCAAAATGTAACTACTTGGCCTACGGCTGCAGATGGAGTTATTACTATTCGGAATGGACATACGATAACTTTTAATATGAGTTCTATAGATGTGGACCAGATGGTAATAGATGCAGGCGGAAGATTACAATTTGCAAGTTCACCTACATTGTTGGATTTTAATATAGTAGATGGTCCAGGGGTAGATTTGATAAACAATGGTACTATCAATGTTTCGGACTATGAATATAGTGATAGCCGATTAAAAGTATTCGGACAAGCGGTCAACAATGGCAACATTATTATTGAGGTTGATTGTCATGTACATGTGTATGGTACGTTTACAAATAACTCTACCGTTACTACTCATAACCAAGGTAATCAATATATGGGAAAGTTTTTTGTTTTTACTGGTGCCGTATTGAAATGCGCTCCTAATTCGGTAATAGGAGGACCTGGTGATTTTATATTAAACCAAGGTGCTACAATAGAAATAGGTTCTCCTGCCGGA
>Ga0209719_1000846_pt1 | contig 42107 bp, 36 predicted proteins | sample AD_JPNAS2_MetaG_FD_184421 | JGI IMG/M metagenome (GOLD analysis project Ga0209719, IMG submission 184421) | Active sludge microbial communities of municipal wastewater-treating anaerobic digesters from Japan - AD_JPNAS2_MetaG (SPAdes) (version 2) | ecosystem: Engineered > Bioreactor > Anaerobic...
GTCCAGGGCCTGGATGCCGTTCGCCCCCTCGTAGATCGAGGCGATCTTCAGGTCGCGCATGAACTGCTCCACGGGGTACTCCGAGCAGTAACCGTAGCCGCCGTAGGTCTGGATCGCGAGTTCCGTCGCCTTGAAGGCCATGTCGGAACAGTACGCCTTGCAGATCGGGGTCAGGACCTCCAGGATGCCGCGGAACTTTTCGCGGTCCGCCTCCGCCGCCATGCCGTGTTCGCGGTCCACGCAGTAGGCGGCGTAGTACATCATCGCGCGCATGCCCTCGACGTGGGCCTTCATCCACAGGAGCATCCGGCGGACATCGGCGTGCTGAATGATCGGCACCCGCGGGGCCTCGGGGTTCTTCATCTCGAACAGCGACGAGCCCTGCAGGCGCTCCTTCGCGTAGTTCAGGGCGTGCAGATACGCGATGGAGGCCGAGGCCAGGGACTGCAGGCCCACACCGATCCGCGCCTCGTTCATCATCTGGAACATGATCTTCATGCCCTCGCGTTCCTCGCCCAGGAGCTCGGCGTAGCAGTCGCCGTTGTCGCCGAAATTCATCACGCAGGTTGAGCTCCCGTGGAGCCCCATCTTGTGCTCGATGCCCCCGATGGCATAGTCGTTGCGCCTCCCCAGGCTTCCGTCGTCGTTGACGAGGAACTTCGGGACGAGGAAGATCGAGATCCCGCCCGTCCCCGCCGGGTCGCCCTCGATCCGGGCGAGCACCGGGTGGACGATGTTTTCCGTCAGGTCATGGTCTCCGGAGGTGATGAAGATCTTCGTCCCCTGGAGGCGGAAGGTGCCATCCGGCTGCCGAACAGCCTTCGTCTTGACGTTGCCCACGTCCGAACCGGCGGAGGGCTCGGTGAGGGCCATCGTGCCGCCCCAGACACCGGCGTACATCTTGTCCATGTACTTGCGCTTCTGGGACTCCGTGCCGTAGACTTCGATCAGATGGGCGGCGGCCTGGGCCGGTTCCGGATAACAGAGGAAGGCGAAGTTGTGGATGAACCACTCCTTCGCGGCCAGCGTGATCACGTAGGGGAAGCCCTGCCCCCCCGCCTCCGGGGTTACCCCCATGTTGATCCATCCGCCGTCGCGGTAGAGTTCGAGACAGCGGCGGAAGGAGGGCGGGGCGTAGACCTGTCCCCCTTCCAGGCGGCACCCTTCCCGGTCCCCCGTGGTCAGCGCCGGGAAAATCACCTCGACGGCGAGCCGTTCCGCCTCCGTCAGGACCATGTCGAACATGTCGGGTGAAAACTCCTTCCACGCCGCCATTCCGCACAGATCTTCCGTCTTCAACAACTCGTGCAGCAAAAATCGCTGATCCCGACCATCCAGTATCAAATTCGCCATAACCCCTCCCACCCGTTCACCCGGGCCTGTATCCGCGAAAAGGCTTCCCGCCCTTTCCTTTCAAAACGGATCGTTTCCTGCCGTTGTTGTCCACGGGCACCCGTCCGGACGTCCCGCACCCTTTTCCCGACGCACCTCTCCCTTCCTGGGAAAATTCCCCGCGCGGCGCGCAAACGCCACCTCGGGGCATACTTCCCGAAATCCCGCCCGAACCGCAGAGGCCGGGCCTGGATAGATGTCAACCCGGGAGGAACGCTGTCGCCCCTCCCGACCTGTACCGAACGGCGGGAGGGGCGACATGGGAATTCCTACGGCAGCGCCGCGACAAAACTCCCGTTGATCTTGACCGCACCGAGTCCGTCGGCTGCCTGGATTTCGCAGCGGATCCGCTTCTCGCCGGCCTCCTCGAACTTCTCCACGACCTTGCCGGTGACGGTGATCGTCGCCCGCTGTTTCGTGTTCTCGAAGTCGTGCAGATCGACCGGTTCGGTCATGCCAGCGAACCGGACGCTGAATTTGCGCAGGGATTTATCCTCGATCCATTCCGTGATGGCCCGTCCCGTGATGCCCATGATGAGCATCCCGTGCGAGATGACCCGCGGCATCCCGAACATCTTGACGAAGGTCTCGTCGTGGTGGAGCGGATTGAAATCGCCCGAGGCCCCGGCGTAGCGGACCATATGCGTCCGGGTCACGGGATCCGACGTAAAGGTGGGCATCGCGTCGCCGACATTGACGCTTGCGAAAGTGATGTTAGCCATGGCTCCCTCCTATCGTTCCACTAAGGTTGAACGGGACCGGATCACCAGTTCCCCGCGCTGATTTCTGATTTCCGTCTCCAGAACGGTAAACTCCATAAACTTCCCCGGCTTGTCCTTTTTCTCCTTGTCGTACATGCTGACGACCTTGGACTTGCCCGTCATGACGTCCCCGGGATGAATGGGCGCCAGGTATTCGTACTCCTCCTCGCCGTGCAGCAGCCGACCGAGGTTGATGCTCAGGGTCTGCAGGATGGGCATCAGCCCGCCGCCGCCCCAGAGCGCAAAGCAGGTCTGGAAGGTAGGCGACGGCACGACGTCGCCATACCCGGCTGCCTTCGCCGCCGCGGAATCCCAGTAAATGGCTTTCACCTGGTCCTTGCTCTCCTTCTGGGAGACGGCCATGGCGAATTCGGCGATCTTCCCCTTCTCCACCTCGAAGGTGTAGGGGGGGAACTCCATTCCCAACTTCGTTTTGTCTGCCATAAATCCCTCCTGTCCAAAAATTGGATTCTCTGTGCTTGCCTGGTTCAATTGCCTGTAAACGTCGGCTTGCGCTTCTCCATGAACGCCCCTACAGCCTCCGTCAGATCCTCGCACGGAAGGACGGCGGCATTCTTCTGGGCCACAAAATCCAGCCCCGGAAAGATGCCGTTGTCCCGGGTGAAGAGGATGACCTCCTTGACCCCCTGCACCGTCAAGGGGGCATTGGCCGCGATCTCGTTCGCCAGTTCCCGGGCGCCCTGGACGAGGGACTCGCGGTCTTCGTAGAACCGGTTGATGAAGCCGATCCGGTAGGCCTCCTCAGCCGTGAAGTCGCGACCCGTCAGGGCCAGCTCCCGGAACAGCCCCTGGCCGACGATCGTGGGGAACCGCTGCAGGGTACCGATGTCGGCGATGATCGCGATCCGCGTCTCGCGGATGGAGAAGACGGCGTCCCGGGAGGCCAGGCGGATGTCGCAGGCACTTATCAGGTCGATCCCGCCGCCGACGCAATGGCCGTGGACCGCCGCGATGACCGGTTTCCGACAGCGCTCCGCGGCGCTGATGTTATCCTGCAGCTCCCTGAGCCGCCAGCGGGTCATTTCCCGCTGCGCGGCGGACCCGTCGCCGAGCAGGGCGGCGCCCTCCACGAGATCCAGCCCGGCGCAGAACGTCTTTCCTTCCGCCCGGACGACGACGACGCGCACGTTCGGGTCCGCGTCGAACCGGCCGAAATGCTCCGTCAGTCCTCTGAATAAATCAAAGGTCATGGCGTTGCGCTTTTCCGGCCGATTCAGGATCAGCCACGCCACGTGTCCTTCCTGTTCCACCCTGAAGGGAGATGGATCTGCCATGATCGTGCACTCCTCGTTAAGAGAAAAGCCCCGTTTTGTCGAACTCCGCAATCTCGGCCGCCGTAAATCCCATCTCGGCCATCACCTCGCGGGTGTGCGTCCCGGCCGGCACGCCGGTCCGGCGGTACGCGGGGGGCGTCGCCGAATACTTGATGGGATGGGCCACCTGTCTGACGGCGCCGTTCCCGTCGGACCTCGGAACCTCGACGACCATTCCCCGCTCCCGTGCGAGATCGCTGTTCAAGGCCTCCGGCAGGGAGAGAACCGGCTCCGCGCAGGCGTCGGTGGCGGCAAAGATCGTCTCCCATTCCGCACGCGTTTTGCCCCGCAGGATCTCCCGGACCTCCGCCTTGACCCGGGCGAGATCCGGCGGCGCGACGCCGCCGGGGATCAGGTCGGGCCGGCCGATGGCCTGGCAGAACGCGGCGAAGAACTGGGGTTCCAGACCGCCGAAACTCAGATGCTGGCCGTCGGCGGTTTCATAAAAGTCGTACAGGGATCCGCCGTTGAGGAGGAAGTCCTCCCGCCCCGCCGCCTCCCCCGTCACCAGGTACGCCGCCGCCATCATGGCGTTGAAGGCGATGGCGCCGTCGGTCATGGACACGTCGAGGTGCTGCCCCTCGCCCGTCCGCTGCCGGTGGATGACGGCGGCCAGGATGGCGATGACGGAATGGTTCGATCCGGACGCCACGTCGGCGATCTGCATCGACATCAGGGTCGGTCCCGCATCCCGCCGGCCCTGATAGCTCATGAGCCCCGAGCGGGCCAGGTAGTTGATGTCATGGCCGGCCCGGTCCTTGAGCGGTCCCGTCTGTCCGTAGCCGGTGAGCGAGCAGTAGATGAGGGACGGGTGCTTTTCCCGGAGCGCTTCCCAGGAGAGCCCGAGTTTCGCCATGACGCCGGGGCGGAACTGTTCGACGAGGATGTCGTGGGTGTTCAGCAGGCAGTCGATGACGTCCGCCGCCCGGGGATCCTTGAGATTCAGGGTCAGGGATCGCTTCCCCCGGCCGAGCGTGGCCGCCGCCGTGGACAGGGTCGTCCCGGGAATGTAGGGCGGCAGGATCGCCGCGAGGTCGGGACGGCTGCCCGAGATGACCGCCAGAACCTCCGCGCCGAGGTCGGCCAGGGTCATCGTGGCGTACGGGCCGGGCAGGAGCGTCGTGAAGTCCAGGACCTTCAATCCCGTCAGCGGACCGGGCATGTCTCCTCCTTGTGAAGGCGGTGCGCGGGAGGCGGTCGATCCTCCCGCGGCGCTCGTCCGTCTAAAGCCCCATGAAGCGGGCGATGATGGTCTTCATGATTTCGTTCGTGCCGGCGAAGATCCGCGTCACGCGGATGTCCCGCCAGGCGCGCGAGATCGGGTACTCGTCGCAGTAGCCGTAGCCCCCGTGAAGCTGCAGGCACCGGTCGGCCACCTTGGACGCCATGTCGGTCAGCCAGTACTTGGCCATGGACGTCTCGATGACGACCTGCCGGCCCTCCATGTGGTCCGCGATCAGCTTATCGATGAAGGTCCGGCCGATCTTGATCTCGGTGGCCATTTCCACGATCTCGAACTGGGAGTGCTGGAACTTGGAGATCGGCTTGCCGAAGGCGACCCGCTCCTGGCAGTACTTGATCGTGACCTCGAGCATATACTCCGCGGCGGCGATGGCGCCGATGGCGCAGACCAGGCGCTCCTGCTGGAGTTTCTGCATGAGCTTGATGAACCCGGTGCCCTTCTCGCCCAGGCGGTTGCTCTTGGGGATCCGGCAGTCCGTGAAGTAGAGCTCCGCCGTGTCCTGGCTGTGCCAGCCGGCCTTCTTGATCTGCTTGCCCTTTTCGAACCCCGGCGTTCCGGCCTCGACGAGGTAGAGGTCCACGGCCTTGTGGGGATTCCCCACCGCGGGGTCCCGGGCGGCCACGACGCACAGGTCGCAGTTGATTCCGTTGCTGATGAAGGTCTTCTGGCCGTTCAGGATGACCGAATCGCCGTCCTCGACGGCCGTTGTTTTCATGGCCGCGAGATCGCTGCCCGCATTGGGCTCCGTCATGGCGACCGCCGTGATGATGTCGCCGGTGACGCAGCCGGGGAGGTATTTCTGCTTGTGCTCTTCCGAGCCGAACGAGATGATGTACGGGACGATGATGTCGCTGTGCAGGGAGGCGGTCATCCCCGAGAAATTCGAGCGGGCCAGCTCTTCGAGGATGATGACCGAATAGAGGAAGTCCGCGCCCGGGCCGCCGTATTCTTCGGGAACGCACGTCCCCAGAAAACCCTGCTCTCCCATCTTCTTCCAGACGCTCTTGGGGACGATGCCCGCTTCCTCCCATTCCTCCACGTGGGGGATCAGTTCCTTCTCCACGAACTTCCGCAGGGTGTCGCGGAACATCCGGTGCTCTTCCGTATAATTGAGAATATCCATGGTCTGTCTCCTTGACGGCATGCGGATGAATGCAAATGGGCGGCCGAAACGGCACCGGCAGGGAAACGCCCGTTCCCCCGCGGCGCCGGCCGGGGCAGAGGGGAAGGCCCCGTCTGCTCCGGCCGGTTTGACCGTGTCGGAAATTTACTTCTTGTACTTGCCGACGATGGAAATGGCGCACACGTTCTGGTGGGGGAACCCGCCCAGGTTGTGCGTCAGGCCGTAACGGGGATTTTCCACCTGGCGCTCGCCCGCGCGGCCATTCAACTGGAGGTACATTTCATAGAGCATCCGGAGGCCCGAGGCCCCGATCGGATGACCGAAGCACTTCAGCCCGCCGTCGACCTGGGCCGGCACCTTGCCGCCCTTCAGGTCGTACATCCCGTCCAAGGCGTCCTTCCAGGCCTGCCCCCGTTCGGAGATGTGGAGATCTTCATACGTGACGAGCTCCGTGATGGAGAAGCAGTCATGGAGCTCCATGCAACTGATCTCTTCCTTCGGATTGGTGATGCCGGCTTCCTTGTAGGCCCGGGTGCTGCACCTGTCCGTCGTGACGAAGTGATCGCCGTCCCACTCGTTGAACGCGCCCTCGTACCCGCTGCTGACCGCGAGCTGCGACGCCTTGACGGTGATGATGTCCTTTTCCTTTTTGCCCATCTTCTTGGCGATCTCCGGGGTGGTCACGATGGCGCAGGCCGATCCGTCGGAGACGCCGCAGCAGTCGAACAGGCCGAGCGGCCAGGCGATGATCGGCGACGCCAGGATCGCATCCATCGACACCGCCTTGCGCAGATGCGCCTTGGGGTTCAGCGCCCCGTTCTGATGGCTCTTCCAGGAGACGTGGGCGATGGCCCGTTTGACGTCGTCCTTGCTGACCTTGAATTTCGCCGCATAGGCCGACGCCAGCTGGGCGAACAGCCCCGGGGCGGTCGCATTGGGGAAAAACTGCCAGTTCAGCGTTCCCGCCGAGGCGCCCCAGGAGGGGAGTCCGCCATAGCCCGTGTCCTTCAGTTTCTCCACGCCCTGGGCCAGGCAGATGTCGTAGGCGCCCGAGGCGACGGCGTAGCACGCCGCCCGGAAGGCCTCCGTCCCCGTGGCGCAGAAATTCTCCACCCGGCTGATCGGGATGTGGGGAAGCTGGAGCGTCACGCCCAGGGTCACCGACCCTTTCCCCACGTTGACCTCTTCAAAACACACGCCGAACCAGGCGGCCTGGATGTCCTTCTTTTCGATGCCCGCGTCGGCGATCGCCTCCTGAAAGGCCTCGACGATAAGCCCCTCGGCCCCGACGTCCCATCGCTCGCCAAACTTGCTGCAACCCATACCGATGATTGCGACTTTATCTCTGATTCCTGAAGCCATGGTCGTACCTCCCCATTAATTGAATTTGAACAGCTTGCCGATGAGCTGGGATTTCATCATGTCGCCGCCGACCTTCAATTTGCCGGCGCTGAAGGCCTTCATGCCGTCGAGGCGACCGGCGATCAGGTCGATGAAGTCCGTATCGGCCATGCCGATGGTTGTCGTCGGTTTGTCCACGGTCCCCGCGGTCACCTGGCAGGCGCCGTCCTTGATCGTGACCGCCCAATCCCCCCCGGTCGGACCGGAGATGTTGAACTGGAAGGTCACGTCCTTCCCGGCCGCCGCCGCCGCGTTGAAGGCGGAAGGCATTTTTTCGAAAATCCCCTTTACGTCGAGATCCCCGCCGCCGCCCTTCGGCACTGCTGCGCCGGCGGCCGCCGGGGGCATCAGGAAGTCCATGATCGCCGCGTTCAGCTCGGCGTAGTACTTGGCGCCCGCCATGCTGTTGATCTTGTCAAAATTGTCGCGGATGTCCTCCGGCGTCGGGGGCTTCTCCGCGCCCAGGTGGATCCCGGGACCCGTCATCATCGCGGCCCGGCTGAAATAGCCCGCGGCGGCGTTGAAGATCGCGCCCGTGTCCTGGCACTCCTCGGAGCAGAGGTACAGGACGATCCCGGCGATGTACGCCGGATTCAGCTTTGCGAACATCTCCGGCGGCATGACGTCTTCCGTGAGCCGGGAGGCGGCCACCGGGGCAATGGTGTTGACCTTGATATTGTACTTGGCGCCCTCGAGCTTGAGGGTGTTCATGAAGCCCACGAGCCCCAGCTTCGCCGAGCTGTAGTTCGTCTGGCCGAAGTTGCCGTACAGGCCCGCCGCCGAGGTCGTCATGACGATCCGCCCGAAGCCCTGGTCCCGCATCACCTGGAAGGCGGGCCGCGTCACGTTGTACGCGCCGTTCAGATGCACGGCGAGGACGGCGGCCCAGTTCTCCGGCTCCATCTTCAGAATGCCCTTGTCCCGGAGGATGCCCGCGTTGTTGATCAGGATATCCACCTTGCCGAAGGCGTCCACCGCCGTCTTCACGATGTTGGCGCCGCCTTCGGGCGTGGCCACGTTGTCGTAGTTCGCCACGGCCTCGCCGCCCAAGGCCTTGATCTCGTCGACAACCTTGTCCGCCGGACCGGCCGCGCCGGCGCCGGAACCGTCCCGCGCGCCGCCGAAGTCGTTGATGACGACCTTCGCCCCGCGCTTGCCCAGCTCCAGGGCGTACGCCCGACCCAGGCCCGCGCCCGCGCCCGTCACGATCGCCACGCGGCCGTCGAAGCGGATCTCGGGGATCCAGTCGGTCTTCGGAACGGCCTTCCAGAAATACTGGGTAAAGCCGCGATTCACGTCCTTCACCCGCTTCCGGAAGGACAGGGTGACCGGCATGCCGACCTTGAGTTCGTCCAGTTCGCAGTCGGTGAAATCGGCCATCATGCGACCGCCGCCCTCGAATTGCACCATCCCGTAGATCGCCGGGGGATCGACCGATACGGCGAGCAGGTCCCCCGTGAAGCTCCGGATGCGGGCCGGGACCTGGGCAAACTCATACTCGTCCTGGGCTCCGATATGACCGCACTCCGGGTTGACGCAGACGTCCACCGGCGGGAACTGCGCCGTCCCGCAGGCGGTGCACTTCCCGCCGACCATGCCGAGGATCATCTTGTGTCGCCGCCACAGGGCCGTCATGGCCGTCTGGATCGGGCCCTCGTTCCGGATACCCATCTCCGGCTCGATCAGTTCACGGAACTTCAGGAACTTCATGTAGTTGTCCGTGGTCTTCTTCTTTGCGAGCGAGCCCTTGACGCCCAGACGCTCGGCGAGTTTCGTGATGTTTTCCGTCACCTTGAAGTAGAGGGCGTCGCACCCCTGACCGAAGCCGGCCACCAGGATGCCGTCGCCGGGTTTGGCCGTCTCGAGGGCGGAAACGAACATCACCAGGGGATGGGCCACGCCGGTCTCCCCGCAGACCTCATGCATCGTGTCGACGAGTTTGTCGCCCGTGGCGCCCAATTTCTTCGCGATGGCACGGTGTTCGGCCTTGAAGATACAGGGGAAGACGAATTTCTGAACGTCTTCCATCGTGATCTTGAGCTTCTTGAACAGACCGTTGACGGCCTCGGGGATGAACTTGGAATAGCCCTCTTCCCGGAGCCAGCGCTCCTCCCAGGTGTAGTCGAACTGACTCCAGGAACCGCGGAAATGGTCCACGAAGTCATAGGTGAGGCTGTAGGAGCCGAGGAATTCCGCCACCACGTCCTGGTCGCCGACCGCCAGGGAGGCCGCGCCGTCGCCGAACCACATCTCGTAGAAATTGGCCGGGCGCGTCATGCGCCGGTCCGACGCCGTCACGAGGATGCCCTTGCGGTTCCCCGACTTGACGACGTCCAGGGCGGTGAGCAGGCCGGTGGTGCCGGCGCGCTGGGAGGCCGTGAAGTCCGCCGTGTTGATGTCGCTGCGCAGGTTCAGGGCCGTGGCCAGGATCCCGGCATTCAGGCGATCGGCGTAGGGCAGGGTGGTGGAGCACAGGTAGCCCGCGTCGATCTTCTTCTTGTCCAGGCCGATCAGGCAGTCCTGGGCCGCGGCCACGGCCATCGTCAGGCTGTCTTCGTCATAGTTGCACATGGAACGTTCGCCCTGGGCCACGCTGATGATCGCCGGGGCGAACCAGCCCATGGCCTGGAAAATCGCCATCCGGTCCAATCTCAGACGGGGAATGTAGGCGCCGTATGAAGTGATTCCGATCATGTTCTTACCTCCTCATTCATTGCGTAGTTTGCATTCAGATGTTGGAGAATCGCACCTCCGTCAAGCGGCTCACCTTCAGAACTTGAAGAGTTTTTCCAGAAGCTGGGATTTCATCAGGTCGCCCTCGATTTTCAGCTTCCCGGAGGTGTAGGCCTTCATGGCGTTCATCTTCCCGTTCATCAGATCCAGATAGTCGGCGGCCGCGATCTTCAGCGTGCAGGTGGGCTTGGCGTGGGCGCCGGCCGCGATGGTACAGGCCCCGCCCTTGATCTCGGCGTACCAGTCGCCCTCGCCGGCGACGCAGTACTGGAACACCACATCCACGCCCGATGCGGCGCCGGCCTGGAAGGCGGCGGGCATCTTGTCGAAGACCTCCTTGACGGACGTAAAGCCGCCGCCACCCCCCGCGGCCGGCGCCTTCTTGCCCTCAAGGGCGGACAGCAGGTCGCCCAGAACGAGGTCGTTGAGCTGCGCGTATTCCTTGGCGCCCTTGATATCCATGATCTGCGGCCAGGCGACGGAGACCTCTTCGACGGAGGTGATCTTCTTGCCGTCGCCCACCACGACGCCGGGGCTCGTCATGATCGCCGCCCGGTTGTAGAAACCGGCGCCGGCGTTGTAGATCATGCCCGTCGCCTCACACGCCTCCGAACAGAGATACAGGACGATCGGCGCCACGTATTCCGGCTTCATCTTCGCGAGCAGGTCGGGCGGCAGGACGTCTTCCGTGAGCCGAGAGGCCGCGATCGGCGCCACGGTGTTCACCTTGATGTTGTACTTCGCGCCCTCGAGCTTGAGCGTGTTCATGAAGCCCACGAGCCCCAGCTTCGCCGAGCTGTAGTTCGTCTGGCCGAAGTTGCCGTACAGGCCCGCCGCCGAGGTCGTCATGATAATCCGGCCGAAGCCGTTGTCCCGCATCACCTGGAAGGCCGGTTTCGTCACGTTGTAGGCCCCGGTCAGATGCACGGCCAGGACCGCGGCCCAGTTCTCCGGCTCCATCTTCAGAATGCCCTTGTCCCGGAGGATGCCCGCGTTGTTGATCAGGATGTCCACCTTGCCGAAGGCGTCCACCGCCGTCTTCACGATGTTGGCGCCGCCTTCGGGCGTGGCCACGTTGTCGTAATTCGCCACGGCCTCGCCGCCCGCGGCCTTGATCTCGTCGACGACCTTGTCCGCCGGACCGGCCGCGCCGGCGCCGGAGCCGTCCCGAGCGCCGCCGAAGTCGTTGACGACGACCTTCGCGCCGCGCTTGCCCAGCTCCAGGGCGTACACCCGGCCCAGGCCTCCGCCGGCGCCGGTCACGATGGCCACACGACCATCAAAACGGATTTTGTTCTTTGCCACCATCTCGTTCCTCCCTTCCTTTGAATGATGCGTGTTGAAAACGGTATCAAAACTACCGGGTCGCCGATGCCTTGACCATCGGGCGGACCGTTAAGCGCCGGTTGGATCGGTATTTTGGGCAAACGCCGGAATATGTATGAATTTGAGGGTGTCCTTCACCTGTTGGATATAGGCCGGCCGGCTCAGATTCACCATCGGACGAAAGAAATTTTCACCGGAGACGAAATTGTGAATGGAATTCATCACGGCGAGGACCTTGAGGACGACATCGACCGAAACGTTTTTTCGGTCCGCCGACAGCCCCATGGAACGGGCGATGTCGGCCGTGAATTCGGGCACCTTGAAATCGAGGCCGGCCTCCTCCCGCGTTTTGCCGAAATAGCGAAAAAGGACGAGGTTGGACACCTCGGGGTGTTCGAACAGATACTCGGTCATCCGGTCAATGGAAATGTCGAGGCGCTCCCGGAGGGGCAGGCCGTGGATGACCTTCTCCACGTTGATAAGTTCCTGGCCGAGATCCTTGCTGATGTCCAGGGCGACGGCCTCGTACAGGTCCCCCTTCTCCCCCCAGTGGTAGTGCAGCGTCGAGATGTCGATGCCGACTTCCTGGGCGATCATCCGGGTCGTGGTCCCGTGAAAACCGTACTCTCCGAAGATCCGGCGGGCTGCCGTCAGGATCTTCCCTTTCATCGATTCGGGGTCTTTGCGTGCCTTTTCCAGCGCGGAGGCCATCGCTTGGTTCCATTCTGCGATTCAATCAATTGATGGAACCACATAACGCCTTCAATTCCGTTTGTCAAGGAGATTTTTTGAAAACATTTCCGGGTCGGTTGCATAACCGATTCATGCGGATCATTTGCAGGGGCTGGATTTTGATGCGTTCTTTTTTCTCTTGAATTTATGGATTATTGAATGTATAAGGCGAGTCATGAAAGATCGGCTGAACAACCGAACATCCGGGCCTGGCCGGGCGGTCCGACCGGCGCCAGGGAGGCGGCGTTGAAAGGCGGCGCGGTCAGAGACCGGCCGGTCCGTCGGACACGGATCCTCGTCGCCGCCCGGCGGCTGATGGCGGAAAAGGGCGTCAAACAGACGACGCTCGCCGACATCGCCCGGGAGGCCGGGATCAGCCCCGGAACCCTGTTCTACCACTATGCGAGCAAGAACGACCTGATCTACGACATCCTGGAGAAGCACCTCGCGGACCTGACCGACGCGATCTTCGCCAGCCTGCCGCGCCGCCGGGACGCCGCGGATCTCGCGGGCGCCCTGCAAAACGCCCTGAGCCGGCTGCTTCAGGACACGGACAGCGGGCGGATGAACCTCTATCTGCTCCAGGAGGCGATCGTCGAAAACGGGGAACTGAGGGATCGCTTCGCCGTCCGGTATCAGGCCTGGCGGGAATTGATCGCCGGCCAGGCGGCCCGCGTCTTCGGCGTTTCCGATCCGCACCGGCTGCCGGCCCTGGGCGCGCTCCTGCTCGCCATGATCGACGGCCTGACCATCCAGTCCCTGCTCGCGCCCGGGAGCGTGGACCTGCCGGGACTGGCGGAGGAGCTGGTCCGCCTGCTGACCGCCGGCGACACGGGGGCCCGGCCGCAACCGGCCGAGGCCGGATGAACCTTCTTTGACGATCCGGATTTCTGGAGGAAAAGCCATGAAACTTTACGATTTCACCCGGTCCTACGCCCTCTTCGAGGAGGCGAAACGGTATGTCCCCAACGGCATCTACGGCCCCCGGAGCCCCATGTTCCTGACCTTCGGCTCCTATCCCGCCTTCATCGAACGGGGGGACGGCTGCCGGATCTGGGACGTCGACGGCAACGCGTACATCGACTATATGTGCTCGTTCGGGACGAACCTCCTGGGCCTGCGCCATCCCAAGGTCGACGCCGCCGCCCGGGCGCAGTGGGACAAGGCCGACTGCTTCACGCTGCCCAGCGATCAGTGGGTCCCCCTGGCGAAGAAGCTCGTCGAAACGCTCGACGACAGCGATTGGTGCGTCTTCGCCAAGAACGGCTCCGACGTCACCTCCTACGTCATCACGGTCGCCCGGGTGGCCACGGGACGCCAGGACATCCTCCTCGCCCACGGCGCGTATCACGGCTCCCATTTCTGGTGCCAGCCGCACGGGGAGGGCGTTCCCGAGGCCTGGAAGTCCCATGTCCACTATTTCGAGTACAACGACGCGGAGGACCTGAAGCGGGTCGTGGCCGAGCACAGGGGAAACATCGCCGGCATCATGCTCACCCCCCACCGTCACGACGCCTTCCGGGATCAGGAACTGCCCGCGCCGGAATTCGTGGCGGCCGTCAACGCGCTGGCCCGCCAGGAGGGATTTCTCGTCCTCATCGACGACGTGCGCTGCGGCTTCCGGCTGAAGCTCGCCGGCAGCGCCCGCTTCTACGGGTACGAGGCCGACCTGAGCTGCTTCGGCAAGGCCATGGCCAACGGCTATCCCATCGCCGTCGCCACGGGGCGGGCGGAGCTGAAGGCCGCCGCGGAGAAGGTCTACTTCACGGGCACCCACTTCTTCTCCGGCGTGCCCTTCGCCGCCGCCATCGCCACGATCGACGAGATCCGCGCGAGCGGCGCGATCGAGAAGATCGACCGGATGGGCCGGCTCCTGATGGACGGTCTCCGGCAGGCCGCCGCCGCGGCCGGGGAAGCGGTCCGCCTGACCGGTCCGCCGGCCATGCCGTTCATGGCGTTCGCGGACGATCCCGCGTTCGAGAAGAACCGCTTCTTCTGCGGCCAGGCCGCCCGGCGGGGGATCTTCTTCCACCCCCACCACAACTGGTTCGTCTGCGCCGCGATCACGGAGGCGGATATCCGCCAGACCGTCGACGTGGCCGCGGACTGTTTCGCCCTGACCAAGGAAAAATTTTCCTGAGGAGGAACCGATGAAATGGGATCACTGCGGCATCCGGGCCGCCGATCTGGAGCGCTCGCTCCGGTTCTACACGGACGTGCTGGGCCTCGAACTGCTGGAGGTCGTCACGGTTCTCGATCAGCCGTTCTACTTCGTCGGCAACGACACGGTCCGGATCGAAATAGAACAGGCCAACCCCGCCCAGATCGCTGCGGCGACGGGGCCGCAGGCGGGCCTTTACCACCTGGCCTTCGAGGTCGACGACCTGGAGGGGGCGGTCGCCCGACTGCGCGACGCCGGGGCGCAGTTTCTCCTGCCGCCCTCGCAGTTCCGCGAGGACCGTAAGATCGCCTTCATCCTGGATCCGGACGGGGTTGCCGTCCAGCTCATCCAGTACCTGAACCGCACCCCCTGAGGCGGGCCCGGTCCCCCTCGAGGACGCGCGGGATCGCCCCGTCTGCGGCGCGATCCCGCGTATCCACGGAGGCTTGTGTACCCGGCCTCGCCGGTTCGGGAGTGACGGCGAGTCCGGTCCCTTTTCACCCCAAACCCCCTCGTCGGCGCCGCCGCTCGCGGAACACAACATCCCCCATGCCCTTCGATACATCATATTCTCAGGCTATAAATGAATATTTATTGCCATCGGCTTGAAATCACTGTATGAAAACGGCAGCAGTAAAGTTATGTGCCGAGGGTGGCGCCCTGGGGTGCGACTTAAAGGAAAAAGGCAGCATAGCGGCTGCGTCAATATCCCCAGAAATAATTCCACAATTGATGATCGTATGATGACATGACGCCTGAAGAGTTCATTATCATCTGGAGAGATAACGAACTCACCGAACGCGCCGGAGCTCAGGCACATTTTGACGATCTGTGCGATCTTCTCGGCGTGGACAAGCCGCGCGACCCCGACAACTATTGCTTCGAACGCTGGGCCCAAAAATCGGATGGAGGCGACGGCTGGACCGACTACACCCCGGAGTTTCCCAACAGAGAGATCCTTCACCGCCTCCTGGCGCTGAACCAAGAGCGGTCAAAGGCAGAAATAAATGTGTCTTTTTGAAAGATCGCAATCAGCCCGACCGAAAAACCCAATGCTATCATATAAACCGATCGGCTTGATTGTGGGTTGGAAGGCGGAGGCGACTTCTATACCCTGATCCGTTTAAAAAGCCTTTAGGTGAATTCACGATGGAAATCTCAGGATACATTCTTAGCGGCAACCTCCTAGGAATTTGGATAGTACTCCTCCTCGGGGTTGCAGGTCTTCTGTTGGCCAAAATCGATCTTAGGCATCGACGGGTTTTGCCGAAAATCACCGTCTCAGCACTCTCGGGCGGAATCCCAACGCTCCTCACTTACTTTCAGTATCCCGTGCCGTGGATTTTCGTCTCCAGCCTCTTGGTTCTCCTTATCGTCATTACACTCTTCGCAACCATCCGCTGGCCTCTCCTCCATGAATCACTTTTGCTGTTTTGGATCAGCAAGAAAAAATTCAGCCAGCGTCCGCCAAGAGATCAAGATCTCGAAAATAGGATCTTTCGCTTTTTCATTACAACCCCTGGGAAATTCCGTCTTCTAAGGGAGCTTCTCAACCAATGTGGCAAACATCCTTTGTTTTTGATGCTTACCCATCAGCTCATCCAACGCTACACGCGACTTCCCCTTTTTGAATCGGAAAAAGCGATCTTCGATTTCAACCAAGGCATTTTCTACATTCAAATGGGTGCGACCAACAAGGTCGAGCATATCTTGGAAGGCAGTTCGGACTCTTTTAAGCAGACCTCAAAATACTATTTTCTATTGGCTCATGTCGCGAAGGCCCGCGGACAGTTGGATCAGGAAAGGGAACACCTGGAAAAAGCGCTCCTCCTGCAAGACAAAGATGAATCATTGAAATGTCAACTTTACAACAACATCGCAGTTAACGCCTGCGCACGAGGGAATCACACCGATGCCATCCATTTCTATTCAAAAGCCGTGGAGATTCTCGGAAAGCACCCTTCCTTAAACGTGAAACATACCGTCATACCCAATATGATCCTAATTTATCTTCTGGATGGCGAAACGTCCAAGGCCGATTCCTTGTTGGAAGCCTATCGGACGATGATCGACTTCAACAACAGCGTGGACGTATTGATGTGGGACAATAATCGTTTTAGCTATTACCGGCAATGCGGTGATCTGGATAATTTAAAAAAAGTATATGATGGTGCTGCGCAGATGCCTGCAAGATTTACACATGAAGAACAACTGGCATTCCAAATCAGCGAACTTAGGATGAGGTGGAACAACCGGATCGAATGGGAACGGCCGCTAAACAACGTTTGCCAGCATTTGGAAGAATATTTTGCACTACCCTTTCCCGAGTCCTTTCTCGCGGCAAAAGAACTTTGTTTCATCATGAAAGGTCTCGATGAACAACAGAATCCGCTTTACGATTCCGATCTCGTTAAGAAATTGATCGCCTTTCTGAGAAAAACAGCACCCGAGCTTGACCTTTATTTGCCTTCCCTGCCAGACGAATTTGTCCATGAACGATTCAATCTTACCAAAGATAAAGCATGGCTCCTCCAGATTCTCTTTGACCCTGCGGGCAAATCTCCTGAGCAGAATGACAAGGAGTACGCCATCATGCTCGACAAGAAGCTAGCGGTACTCAACGACTTGGTTGACATTCAATACAAAGCAGGGAATGTCATTAACGCCATGGATGCACGTTTAGGCATCGCCGATGAAGTAATCAGCCAAATCTTCTCACCTTATACTGCCGGATTCTTCAGCAGGCCGCGATTTTACGATTATCGGCAGAAATTGCTGGACCTGTCCAAGAGGCAAATGGATATTGTCTATAGCGAGTTAACGAAATTCGGAAGTGATACTTCAATCCTTGACAAAAAACTCAGGCTTGCCTCTTATTTCATGCAGTTCAGCGAAGTAGACAAAGCCTATCGGCTATACAGAGATTTCGAGGATTCCGGCATCAGCATCAATCATTTCGCAGACTGGATCCGGCGGTACCATGACAAACTGCAATCAGCATTCACTGCCTTGAATAGAATGGGTCAACAAGCATCACTGAAAAACGTCTAATCCCCATACCTGGCGCGGACAAAATGAACGATGGAAAGATCACCGAACGAGGGATATTTTCATTCATAAAGATTGTAGAGAAAATGACTTGAATTGATTATTTTTAATCATGCCGTCAACATGGCAGTCACTTCACATCAATAAGATTGCCTTGACCTTTGATATTACATTTAGTATCATACATGCCATGAGCGGCGCCGATAAACTGATTGCCAAGATGAGGAACAACCCCCGCGACTGGCAGATCGATACCCTGGTCAGTATTGCCGACAAGCACGGTATCGAAGTGAGAAGCCACGGCGGCAGTCATTACATCTTTTCCCATCCCAAGGTATCGTTTCACCCATCAGTTCCGGCGCACAGACCTATTAAACCGGTGTATGTCAAACAATTTATCGATCTTATTGACGCAGTGAAGGAGTTGGGAAAATGAGTATCAAACAAATCAAGGCCGTCAAGGCGCCCTATCCCTTCGAGGCCTACACCCATGTCATCAGTCCCCTTTCCCCTGAGGAAGGTGGCGGTTTTCTGATCTCCTTTCCCGATCTTCCCGGTTGCATGTCCGACGGGGAAACGATCGAAGAGGCGATTCAGAACGGCAGGGACGCCTTTCTGGGCTGGGTTTCCGCACAAGTGGATATGGGCAGGGAAATTCCCAAGCCCGCATATCGCGCCCCGGAAACAGAGCAGCCCATGTCCGGCAAGTTTGTCCAGCGAGTGCCGAAAACGCTTCATGCCAAACTGGCCGCTCTCGCCAAACAGGAGGGTGTCAGCCTCAATACCCTGGTTCTAACCTTTATTGCCGAGGGCATGGGGACGCGGGAGGGAAAAAGCCACACGCAAACATAATCATAGTCGAATACTCGTCGAAAATAAAAGCCGGGAACACAACATCCCTTGTGCCCCTTCCTTGTCTCCCCTCTTCCGGAAGCCGACACCCGAAGCCAAGCCCGCAAAACCGGTTGGGATCGTTTTTTGTTTCCGCGGAAATCGCTTGATAAATGGGGCGCGGGTCCCTATGATGGCCGCAAACGCTCCGAGGACACGCCCATGAAAATCCTCATCTTCGATCCCGTCGGCGGCGCCAGCGGGGACATGATCCTGGGGAGCCTCCTCCACCTGGGCTGCCCCGTCGCCACCCTGACGGAGGCCTGGGACGCCCTGAACATCCTGGACGGCCCCTCTGCCCGCACGCTTGAGCTCGACTGGAAACTCGTCCAGGGCATCCGCGCCCGGGACGTGAAGTTCTCCCTGCCGGCATCGCCGCCCCCCGCGGGCCGTCGCCGGGGACGCACCCGCGCTCCGGCCGCAGCGGACCGAACTTGGCGGCAGATCCGGGCGATGCTCGAACGGGCGGCCCTGCCGGCCGACGTCCGGGAGATGAGCCTGCGGATCTTCGCCTCCCTGGCCGAAGCGGAGGCGACCGTCCACGGCGTCGCCGTCGACCGGGTCCATTTTCACGAGGTCGGCGCCGTCGATTCGATCCTCGACATCGTCGGGATCGCCGCGGCCGTCGCCTGGTTCCGGGTGGAGGCCGTCTATGCGACCCCGGTCCCCGTCGGCCAGGGCACGGTCGTCTGCCGCCACGGCCGCCTGCCGCTGCCGGCCCCGGCGACGGTCGCCCTCCTCGAGGGGCTTCCGGTCCGCTTCACGACGGTCGCCGGAGAGCTCACCACCCCGACCGGGGCAGCCGTCCTCAAGGCGCTGACCGCCGGGGCGCCGCCCGCCGAGGTCATCCTCCGGGGGATCGGCTACGGGTGCGGCGACCGGACGTATGACGACTGGCCCAGCCTCTTCCGCACCCTGCTCGCCGATACGGCCCCGGCCGAGCCCGAGGCGGTCCATGTCCTCGAGGCCGATGTGGACGACCTCTCCCCGGAGGACTGGGAGCTGGCCACGGCGCGCCTCTACGGCGCCGGCGCGCTCGATGTCACCCTGACGGCCCGGATCATGAAGCGGGGCCGGCCCGGCGTCGGCCTGACGGTTCTCGTTCCGGACGCGCGGCTCCACGACGTGGCCGACCTCGTGCTGGAAGAAACCTCGACCATCGGCGTCCGCTACCATCCGGTCGCCCGCCGGGTCCTGCCGCGGCGCACCTATCCGCTCCGGACGCCTCATGGGGAGCTCCGGATCAAGGAGGTCGTGACCCCCGCCGGCATCCGCCGGCGCAAACCCGAATACGCCGATCTGCAGGCCCTGGCCGTTTCGGCCAACCGGCCGGTGGCGGAGCTCCGCAGGGAGGTGCAGGCCCTGCTCCAGGATCTCTCCCGGCCGGTCGCGCCGCCGTCCGGGCCGGCTCCGGCCCCGGAGACGCCCGCGGGCGAGGCCCCGGTTCCTAAAAAGAAACCGGCCGGTCGCCGCGCCCGCCCCGCGAAGGCGACGGGGCGAACCCGGAGAAAGGAGCCCGCATGACGATGCAGGAGATCCTGGCCGCCGTCCGCCGGGGCGATCTGACGGAAGCGGAGGCGGAAACGCGGATCATGGCGCTCCTGTACGAGCGGGGCGAGGATTTTCTGCTGGACCTGCACCGGGAGAAACGGATCGGGTTCCCCGAGGTCGTTTATGCGGCGGGGAAATCCGTCCCCCAACTGCTCGCCATTGCGGCGGCGATTCTCGAGGAAAAGGGCACGGTCTTCGTGTCCGGTCTGGATCACGAACGAGAGGCGGCCCTGCGGGGTCGCTTCCCGGACCGGATCCTCCGTCAGGCCGGCCGGGTCCTGGTGATCCGGGCGGACGCCGCGGCGCCGGCGCCGGCGCCGCTCGGCACCGTCGGCCTCGTCACCGCCGGCACCTCGGATATCCCCTATGCCCGGGAATGCGGGCTGATCCTGAGCGAAATGGGTGCGGAGGTCGTCGAGGCCTTCGACGCCGGGGCGGCGGGGATGCACCGACCGGAGTTGGGTTTGAGAAAGGTCCGGCACGCCGACGTTCTGATCGTTTTTGCCGGCATGGAAGGGGTCCTGCCGCCGCTCATCGCCTCCCTGACCCCCCAGCCCGTCATTGCCGTGCCCACGCCGATCGGCTACGGCCACGGCGGCCTGGGCGAAGGGGCGCTGTGCACGATGCTCCAGACCTGCGTCCCCGGTGTCCTGGTAGTGAACATCGGCAACGCCGTCGGGGCGGCGGCCGGGGCCGTGCGGATCCTGAAGGCCATGCGGAAGGGCGGGGCGGATGATCGGGTGGGGCCTACTTCTTGAACAGGGCCTCGAGCTGCTCCTTGGCGGAAAGCTTCCGCACCGGAGGCGCTTCCGGCGCATCGGCATCGCGCAGGACAAAATATTCGCAGAAATTGCTCCGGTTTTTGTCGAGTACCCGCTCCGCCTGCGTCTCCCGGCACTGATTGTAGGCCGCGGGATCGTAGTGGAGGCAGTTCAGGCAGACGTGAAGGTCCGCGCCGCAGAAGGGGCAACACTCCCGCCGGCCGACGACGTTTTCCGCCCGTTTCAGAATCTTTTTGCAGGAAAAACAGCGTTTCATTGCGGGGGTCTCTCAGGTTGTCGCGAATTCGCCCCGGCAAAGCGCGCGGCGTTTGCGGGGCCCATAAACAAAAGATCCTTCCCCCTCGGCGTGAATCTTGGTATGATCATTCGATGAAACCGTCCCGAAGCCTGATGGTGCGACCGCCGGAGGGGAAGGGTCCGCACCGCTGCCTGTCCTGCGGCACCACGGAACACATGGGCCGCCGAAAATACTGCTCCCTCGAATGCCGCCAGCGGCTGCGGCAGAAACTGGACATGCGGATCGGCCTCGTCCAGGCCCTCAACACCCGCTACGCCACCTTCTATTTCACCGAGCATATGGTCTTCATGGATATCCTGACCTACGGCTCCGCTGAAATCTTCAGTTTCTTCTTCCCCCGCTCCCCGGGGAAAAAGCCGGCCGAGGACTTCAGCCGCCTGGCCAACCTCCTGGGCGACATCTGGTGGGCGGAGAAGCGCCGCACGCAGAAGCGGTACCTCGCCTCCCGGCGCGTCCTGGAGCAAGCCATCCGGGTCCACGACACCCCGGCGGTCGTCAAGCCCCTGGCCATTCACATCCCCGCCGTTCACGGCGCCTCCCTGACCCTGCTGAAGCTGGACCGGACGGTGCTGGGTTCGGCCGAACTCGCGCAGACCTTGAAGAGCGCCTATCGGCAGCAGGCCAAACGGAACCACCCGGATCGGGGCGGGGATGCCCAAAACTTCAGAAAAATCCACTCGGCCTACGAAGAACTGATGAACTGGGCGGAAAACCCTGTTTTTGTGAGGCGACGCGGTTTCCCGGACAAGTGGTTTTACGACGGCAGCACCGGCCGCTGGGTCCAGCCCCGCACCCCGAGCGAATGCCGGTGACCCGATGGTCCTTTTTCTGAACTTCCTGTCTTGAAACGGCTTAAGACCGGTCATGACACCCGGCCGTTCCTTCCGGAGAAGCGCGTTTCGGGGCGGATTGGCGATACGGGATCAGGACGGTTAAGGACGTTCGTTTAAAGCATCATACCCCACCTGGGGCGGGAAGTAAATCTTTTTGGTGAAGACGACCAGGGTGCGCCGGTCGCCGGTGACGGGCAGCCGGAATTCGTGGACCGACGGCGCCGCCAGTCCCATCCGGGCCGCGACGGGAAGCGCCGCGGCCCTCTCGTCCTGGATTTCGGCGCCCTTCATGGCAATCAGCCGTCCGCCGGGCCTCAGAAAGGCACTCCCCCGCTCCACGAACTCCGGCAGTTTCCACGTCGCCCGGGAAATCACGACGTCGTAACACGCCCCCATCGCGCCCGCTTCCGCCCGCCGGTTCAGCACTTCGATCCCCGCCAGGCCCAGCCCCCGGAAGACCTGCTTCAGAAACGACGACTTCTTCCGGGAGGCCTCGAGCAGACGGACCGCGAGGTCCGGACGGGCGATCTTCAGCGGCAGCCCCGGAAATCCGGCGCCGGATCCGAGATCGATGAGATCCGAGGCCCCGTCGCCCAGGTAGGGCAGCGGGGTCAGGGAGTCGAGGAAATGGCGCACGGGGAGGTCGAGCCCGGACTTCAGCGAAACCAGGTTCATCCGCGCGCCCCAGAAAAGCAGTTCGTCCGCGTAACGGGCGAACTGTCGGCGCTGGACGTCCGTCAGGGATAGGCCCCATGCGGCCGCCCCCTGCCAGAAGGAGTCAAGCCGGGCGTGTTCTTTCGGGGCGGCGACTTCGTTCGGATCCATGTTCCCGCGTTTCCCCCGCCCGGACGCGGACTGTCCGGGCAGGAGGCGGCGACCCCACCGCGTTCCGGTCGAGCCGTCCGCCACTTTTCGCACCCTATAGCCCAAATGGCGCTCCCGGACAACCCTTCCGTTGCGGATAAAGCTCTTGACAGACCCACGACAATCGCCATAGGGTTGCGCCGGGGCGCGAAGGCGGCATGGACCGGGGGTGAAGGCGCGTCCGGGCACGCCCCCGTCGCGCGATGCGACCGCCGATCCGATGCCCGTCGCGCCGCGGGCGGGCCGCCCGGGTTGGGGAAGGCCGGGAGAAAAGGGATTCGTGGAACATCACGGACACACCACCGATATCGCCATCGTCCTGAACCGGCCCAAGTATGCGGGTAACGTCGGTTCCGCGGCGCGGTGCGCGAAGAATATGGGGATCGGCCGCCTCATCGTGGTGGGCCGCCGCGACCTCGACGAGGAAGAGCTGCGCATGCGCGCCACCCACGAGGCCGCCGACCTGATCGACCGGCTGGAGCACCGGGACGGCCTCGGGGAGGCGCTGGGCGAGTTCCGGTACTGCATCGGGACAACGGCGCGCCTGGGCGACGGCCGCGGCCCGGTGGTTTCGCCCCGGGAGATGGCGACCAAGCTCGCCGCGCTTCCCCCGGACAACGCGGTCGCCCTCCTCTTCGGTCCGGAAGACACCGGCCTCACCAATGACGACCTCAAGTTCTGCCACCTCGTCGTGAACATCCCCACGGCCGGCTTCAAGTCCCTGAACCTCTCGCACGCCGTCATGATCCTCGCCTACGAGATCCTCGTCGCCCGCTGGACCGGGCGCAAGGCCGCCGGCCATCGTCTTGCCTCCGTGGCCGAGTTGGAGGGCATGTACAACCAGGTCGAGGACCTGCTGAAGCGAATCGGCTTCCTCAATCCGCAGAATCCCGGCTACTGGATGATGCATCTCCGCCGTCTCTTCGCCCGGACTGGCCTGACCGCGAAGGAAATCAAGATCCTCCGCGGCATCTGCCGCCAGGTGGACTGGTACGCGGAAAACAAAAAGGCTTGACTTTCCCCCGGTCGGAACTTATTACCCACCTTTAAACATCCCTGCAATTGGCAAAAAAGGAGCGACACCATGGTGAAACCGTTTGCCTTCACGGGCGCGAAACGGATCGTCTTCGGCCGGGCGGCCTTCGACGGACTGGCCGGGCAGGTCCGCGACCTCAAAGGCTCCCGTCCGTTCGTCGTCGTGGACAGGAATCTCGCCGCCACCGGCATTCCGGGTCGGCTGGATGCCCTGCTCAAGGACGCGGACCTCAAATCCGTCCTGTTCGACCGCGCGGAGGCGGAACCCCGTCTGGAGCTCGCCGACGCGGGGGCGCAGGCCGCGCTCAAGGCGAAGTGCGATCTCGTCGTCGGCGTGGGCGGCGGCAGCGCCATGGATCTCGCCAAGGCGGTGGCGGTCCTCGCGGCCAACCGCGGCCGGGCGGCCGATTACCTGGGACTCGGCAAGGTCCCCGGGCCAGGACTCCCCACGATCATGGTCCCCACGACGGCGGGGACGGGCAGCGAGGTGACCTTCACCGCGGTTTTCATGCGGAAGAGCCTCAAGAAGAAGGAGGGGATGAACAGCCCGTACCTCTATCCGGACGTGGCGCTCTTGGACCCCCTGCTGACCCTGAGCCTCCCCCCGGGACCCACGGCGACCACGGGCATCGACGCCCTATGCCACGCCATCGAATCGTTCACCTCGATCAACGCCTCGCCGATGAGCGAACTCCTCTCCCTGGAGGCGATCGGACTCATCGCCGAGAACCTGCGGACCTGCGTCCACGACGGCGGGAACGTGGAGGCCCGCGAGCAGATGCTCCTGGGCAGCCTTTACGCGGGCCTGGGTCTCGCCAACGCCGGCGTGACGGCGGTGCATTCCCTCTCGTACCCCCTGGGCGGCCGCTACGGAATCCCCCACGGGATGGCGAACACGCTCCTCCTGCCCGCCGTCATGGCCTACAACCTGCCGGGCGCCTTGGAGAAGTTCACGATCATCGCCGAGGCGATGGGGGAGATTCCCGACGATCTGCCCCTGCGCGAGTCGGCGTGCCTGGCAATCGAGGCGGTGGAGACCCTGATCGAGGATTGCGGGATCACGGAGACCCTCGGGGATTTCGATGTCCGGGAGGAGGACTTCCCCACCTTGGCAGATGCGGCCCTGACCGTGGCACGCCCCCTGGCCAACAACCCCCGGAAGGTCACGCGGGAGGACGCGATCCAGATCTACCGGGACGCTTTTTGACTTCATTCATTCAATGCGGAATCGACGGCATCATCATAACCCTGAAGGAGGCGGCAGATGGCCGGTGCGGAACTGATCGGTAAGGAAGAAATCCAAGAGGTGATGGACGTCCTGGAAACGGGCGTCCTGATGCGATACGGCTTCGACGCCGAGCGGAAGGGAATCTTCAAGGTTCGCCAACTGGAGGAGGAATTCGCCCGATACTGCGGGGCGGCCTACGCCCTGGGCGTGACCTCCGGGTCGAGCGCGCTCAAGGTGGCGCTTGCGGCCCTGGGCATCGGCCCCGGCGACGAGGTGATCTGCCCGGCCTTCACGTTTGTCGCGACCTACGAGGCGGTCCTGGAGGCGGGGGCAATCCCCGTCATGGCGGACATCGACGAATCGCTCAACCTCGACCCGGCGGACATCGAGCGGAAGCTGACCGCGCACACGCGGGCCGTCATCCCCGTGCACATGTGCGGGGCCGCGGCCCACATCGACCGGATCCTGGCGGTCGCGAAAAAGCACAACCTGCTCGTTCTCGAGGACAACGCCCAGGGCTGCGGCGGGAGCTTCAAAGGCAAGAAGCTCGGGACCTTCGGCGATATGGGGATCTTCAGCTTCGACTACTACAAAACGATCACCACCGGCGAGGGCGGGCTCGTCATGACGGACAGCAAGGCCCTCTACGACCGGGCCGACTGGGTCCACGACCACGGCCACGACCACAACCCCGCCGTGAGCCGGGCGATGGAGGGCCGGACGATCCTCGGCTTCAACTACCGGATGAACGAGCTCCAGGGGGCGATCGGCCTCGCCCAGCTGAAGAAGCTCGACCGGGTCATCGCGGGCCAGCGAGCGAACAAGGCGGCTATCAAGGCGATGCTGGCAAACGTCAAGGGCGTGGGATTCCGGGAGCTGCCGGACGCCGACGGGGACACGGCGACTTTCCTCGCCTTCAATCTGCCCGCCGAGGACCTGGCGGCGCGCTTCCAGAAGGCCCTGGCAGCCGGGGGGGTGGACACGACCTGCTTCAAGTTCAACAAGTGGCACTACGTCCCCAACTGGGAACACTTCCTCGCCCAGGCCACCGCCAACGCGAAACAGTACCCGTTCAAGGACCCGTCCTATGTGGGAAAGGCGTCCTACGACCGGAAGGACATCCCCCAGGCGGAAGACCTCCTGGGCCGGACCCTCGTCATGGGAATTTCCGTCCGGATGGCCGAGGAGCGGCTCGCCCGGATCGGAGAAACCATCGTACAAGCGGCCCGAACCCTGTAAGGAGACCCACCATGATCGTCGTCACCGGCGGGGCCGGATTCATCGGAAGCGCCTTCGTCTGGCGGTTGAATCTCGAGGGAATCGACAACATCGTCATCGTCGACCGCCTGGGGACGGAAGAGAAGTGGAAGAACCTCGTCAACCGGCGTTTCGCCGACTTCCTCCACAAGGACGAGTTCCTCCGGCTTCTGATCAAGGACGACCTGCCCTTCCGGCCCCGGGCCATCGTCCACATGGGGGCCTGCTCCTCGACCACGGAGCGGGACGCCGACTACCTGCTGGAGAACAACTTCCACTACAGCTGCCGGCTCGCGGAGTGGGCCCTGCGCAAACGCTGCCGGTTCGTCTACGCCAGCTCCGCCGCGACCTACGGCGACGGCCGACTGGGGTTCGACGACGGCGACGACGTCACCCCCACCCTGCGCCCCATCAACATGTACGGCTACTCCAAGCAGCTCTTCGACCTGTGGGTCCTGCGCCGCAAGGCGGAGGAACGGATCGCGGGGATCAAGTTCTTCAACGTCTTCGGCCCCAACGAGCACCACAAGGGGGACATGGCGAGCGTCGTCTTCAAGGCCTTCCACCAGATCCGGCGGGAGGGCCGGGTGCGGCTGTTCAAGTCGTACCGGGCCGAGTACCCCGACGGCGGTCAGAAGCGCGACTTCGTGTACGTGAAGGACGCGGTCGAGGTGATGCGCTGGCTTTTGGACCACCCCGATATCAACGGCCTCTTCAACCTGGGGACGGGTCAGGCCCGGACGTGGAACGACCTGATCGGGGCTGTGTTCGCCGCGCTGGGGCGGGAGCCCGACATCGACTACATAGACATGCCGACCGGGCTGGACGCCCAGTACCAGTACTTCACGGAGGCGAGGATGGACAAGATCCGGGCAATGGGCTGCCCGGCGACCTTCCGCCCCCTGGAGGAGGCCGTCCAGGATTACGTCGTGGGACACCTCGCGCAGCCGGACCCGCGGCTGTAGCATCCGGACCGCAGGAAGGACGTGGGAGGGGCCGGACATCTCCGTCGCTCCGCCGACTCGGCCGGCCCCCGAACCCCGGAAAAAGGCCGAACGGCGCGAAGGCCGGCCGTCGGCAAGATCCCCATCGAACGGAGAAGAATCGTGACGGACAAACCCGCGGTGATCTGCATCATCCCCTCGCGCTGGGGATCGAGTCGGTTCCCCGGCAAGCCGCTCGCCGACCTGTGCGGCAAACCGATGATCCGGCACGTCTACGAACGCGTGCTCCGCTCCCCCGCGGTGACGACCGCGGCCGTGGCAACCGACGACGCGCGCATCTTCGACGCCGTCACCGCCTTTGGCGGCCGGGCCGTCATAACCTCCGACCGCCATCGCTCCGGGACGGACCGCATCGCCGAGGCGGTGCGGTTGCTCGATATGCCCGTTGGCTCCGACGCGATCGTCGTCAACATCCAGGGCGACCAGCCCGCCTTCGCCCCCACGCAGATCGACGAGGTCGTCGCCCCGCTTCTGGCCGATCCCGCCATTCCCATGTCCACCCTGATCTACCGCATCCGGCGCGAGGAGGAGATCACCCACCCCAACGCCGTCAAGGTCGCGTGCGACCGCCACGGTTTCGCCCTGTACTTCTCGCGCGCGACGATCCCCTACGTCCGGGACCGGGGCCTCGCCGCCGACTACTACAAACACCACGGCATCTACGCCTACCGGCGCCACTTTCTCGACACCTTCACCCGCCTCCCGGAGGGAATTCTGGAAAAACTCGAGGCCCTGGAGCAACTCCGCGCCCTGGAGCACGGTTACCGCATCCGGGTCGTCGAGACCGCCCAAGACTCCGTGGAGGTGGACACCCCCCAGGAACTCGACCGCGTCCGCCGGCTCTTGAGCGGCGAAATCGGGGCATAGCCGTTTCGGCGAGGCGACGCGGAGAGCGTTCCTACCGGAAGCGGATTTGAGAGGCGTAATCCGGATGAAGCCAGCCCCCGTGCAATCGCCCATCTTCGTTATGCGCGACACGCCGTTCGGTCCGTTCGCCGTCGTCTGGTCGGTCCGCGCGGACGTGCCCGGGATCGACCGCATTCTGATCCCCGGACCGGGCCGACCGGTGGAAGCGACGCTTAGGGCCGGTTTCCCCGGCGCCGCATCCGGTTCCTGCCGGGAGATCGACGATCTGGCGGAGCGGTTGGAGGCCTCCCTGAGCGGCGCGGACGTCGGGTTTCCCCTCGACACCCTTCGCCTCGATCTCTGCCCCGCCTTCCAGCGGGAGGTCCTATGCGCGGACCAAGCGATCCCCCGCGGGCGCGTCAGCACGTACGGCCTCGTGGCGACGCGTCTGGGCCGTCCCGGGGCCGCGCGCGCGGTCGGGACGGCCCTGGCGACGAACCCCTTCCCCCTCGCGATCCCCTGTCACCGGGTGATCCGTTCCGACGGGAGCCTGGGCGGCTTCGGCGGCGGGATCGAGATGAAGCGGGCGCTCCTGGCGCGGGAGGGGGTCGAATTCCAGGATGCGGGTCACGTGGCCCCCCGACGCTTCTTTTACAGCGATGCGGCACCCGGTTGAAACAGCCCCGCGGCAGGCAGTCTTCCCGACCCATCGCAACACGCCAGCCCCCGGTATCGGGATTTCGGAAGCCTGTACCCGGTCCGGTAGCGATCGTTCCTGTTTGACCGCATGTCGCTAAGATGGTGGAATACGACCCCGGGAGTGATCGGGAGGAAACCTTCAAGGAGGATGATCCCATGCACCGCAGAGCCTTCATCAAATCCGCGGTTCTCGCCGGGGCCGCGCTGTCGCTGCCGGCCGGATTTGCGCCCTTCGTCCATCGCATCGAGGCGGCGGGCCCGCCCGATCTGGTCGTCGCCCAGGGCGCCTCGCCCGCCGGCATCACGCGGGCGGCCGTCAATGGCCTGGGTGGCATCCGGCGGTTCGTCTCGCGCGGCGCAGTCGTCGTGGTCAAGCCGAACATCGGCTGGGACCGGACGCCGGAGTACGCGGCCAATACCAACCCCGAGATTGTCGCCACGGTCGTTCGCCTCTGCTACGAGGCCGGCGCCAAGACAGTCAAGGTGTTCGATCACCCCGTCGCCGATGCCCGCCGCACCTACAAACAGAGCGGCATCGCCGACGCGGCGGCGGCCGCAGGCGCGGTGGTTCGTTTCGTGGACGAGCGCAAATTCAAGGACATGCGCATCAACGGCCTCGCGCTCAAGTCCTGGCCCCTCTACACGGAGGCCATCGAGGCGGACGCGGTCATCAACCTCCCCATCGCCAAGACCCACGGGATCTCCGGGCTCACCCTGGGGATGAAGAACTGCATGGGGGTAATGGGCGGCTGGCGCGGCCGGATTCACCAGCGCATCGACGAGAGCCTCGTGGACGTGACGAGGGTCGTCAAGCCCTCGCTGACCCTCCTGGATGCGGTGCGGATCCTCACGGGCAACGGCCCCCAGGGGGGAAGCCTCACCGATGTCCGGCGGCTCGACACGGTGGCGGCCGGCGTCGATCCCGTGGCGGTGGACGCCTTCGGCGCCACCCTGTTCGGCATGAAGCCGACCGAGCTGGGGTGCGTGCGTATCGGCCACCGGGCGGGACTGGGGCGCATGGACCTCGCCCGGATGAACATCAAACAGATCCGTTTGTAACCCGATGATGAAACACCTCCGCAGGCTGTCCCAGGGCTTTTTTCTCCTGCTTTTCCTGTGGCTCTTCCTGAAGACGGAGTCCACGGGGGCCGACGAGCTCGCCTATCCGGTCCGGATCTTCCTCGACGCGGATCCCCTCCTTTTCTTCACGACCGCGCTCGCCACCCGGTCGCTGGACCAGCCCTTCCTTTGGGTCTTGATCGTGGTCGTCGTCACGGCGCTCCTGGGGCGCGTGTTCTGCGGCTGGATCTGCCCCCTGGGCACCCTGCACAACCTGGCGGGCGCCCTGAAACGGGGGCCCGTCCGGTCCCGGCCGGCGAACGGGTACCGCTACAAGTATTATCTGCTCGTTTTTTTGGGGGTGTCTTCGATTTTCACCGTTCAGCTCAGCGGCATTGCGGACCCCCTGGCTCTGCTCGTCCGGTCGCTGTCCGTTTCCGTCCATCCCGCGCTCCAGGTCGCCACGACGGCGACCTTCGACGCGATCTACGCCTCGTTCCCGGCCGGAATCGTCGGCGTGTCCGAATGGATCTACGGAGGTCTGAAGCAGATCTTCCTCGCCTTTCGGCAGCCCCTGTTCCTCCAATCGGCGTCGATCGGCGGGCTCTTTCTCGGGATCCTGGCCCTGAATTTGAGGGAGCCGCGCTTCTGGTGCAAGTACCTCTGCCCGCTGGGCGCGCTCCTGGGGCTCCTGTCGCGCTACGCCCTGCTCGACCGCACGGTGAGCGAGGGGTGCGACGGCTGCGGGGCGTGCGCCCGGACCTGCCAGGGCGCGGCCCGCCCCGACGGGAAAGAAACCTGGCGCAAGGCCGAATGCCTCGCCTGCATGAACTGCGACGACGCCTGCCCGCGGAACGCCGTCCGTTTCGGGTTCTCTCGAAAAAAACCGGTTGCCTCCCTGGACCTCGGCAAACGGCGGGTGATCGGTTCCATGACGGCGGGCCTCCTGGCGGCGCCCCTGCTCCGGACGACGCCGTTGAGCCGGCCGGCCGCCGCCGAACCGAAGCTCATCCGGCCGCCGGGCGCCCTCGAAGAGAAGGAATTCCTTAGGCGGTGCGTCAAGTGCGGCGAGTGCATGAAGGTCTGTCTGACAAACGGACTCCAGCCGACGCTCTTGGAAGCCGGCATTGAGGGGATCTGGTCGCCCATGCTGGTGCCCCGGATCGGGTATTGCGAATACCGCTGCACCCTCTGCGGCCAGGTCTGCCCGACGGGCGCCATCCGGAGGCTCTCCCTTGCGGAGAAGGCCGAGGTCCGGATCGGCTTGGCCATGATCGACCCGGGGCGCTGCCTTCCCTACGCGCACGCCCGGTCCTGCATCGTCTGCGAAGAGGTCTGCCCGACGCCGAAGAAGGCGATCTGGTTCGAAACCGCGGCGGTCAAGACCCGGGACGGGCAGACGCTCCGCGTCAAACAGCCCCGCGTCGACCTCGAACTCTGCATCGGATGCGGAATCTGCGAGGCGAAATGCCCCGTCCTGGGCGAGCCGGCCATTACGGTTTCCAGTCTCGGGGAGTCCCGCTCTCAGGACCGCCGGCTCCTGCTTTCCTGACCGGCCCTCTCGGATCTACCGCCCTGCGGCCCCGGCCATCCGCCTGCGGACGAACCACTTCTCCGTGCCGACCACGAGCAGGGCGACGGTCGCCACCCCGAGGATCCGCAGCCAGGAATCGAGTCCGATGGGGTGGCTGTGAAACATCATGTTCATGGCGGGCAGGTAGGTGAACAAAAGCTGCAGAACGACCATGATCGCGACCCCGCCGAACACCCAGAGATTGGAGAAAAAGCCCACCTCGAAGACGGATTTCGTCAGGGAACGGCAGTTGAACAGGTAGAACAGTTCGACCATCACGAAGACATTGACCGCCACGGTTCGCGCCTCGGCGATCCCCACCCCGGTCCGAAGCTCCCAAGCGAAGAGCCCGAAGGACCCGAGCAAAAGCAGGATGCCCACGATGATCAGACGCCAGATAAGGACGCGGGTCAGGATCGGCTCCTTGGGGTGCCGCGGCGGCCGGACCATAATGTCCGGTTCCTTGGGTTCGAAGACCAGCATGAGCCCGAGCAGGACGGCCGTCGTCATGTTGATCCAAAGGATCTGCACGGGGAGGATGGGCAGCGTGACGCCCAGAAAGATCGCGGCCAGGATCACCAGACCTTCCCCGATGTTCGTGGGCAGCGTCCAGACGAGAAACTTGGTCAGGTTGTCGAAGGTGCCCCGCCCTTCCTCCACCGCGGCCTCGATCGAGGCGAAATTGTCGTCGGTCAGGACCATGTCGGCCGCCTCCTTGGCGACGTCGGTGCCGGTGACGCCCATGGCCACGCCGATGTCCGCCCGTTTCAGCGCCGGGGCATCGTTCACCCCATCCCCGGTCATGGCCACGATGTTGCCTCGGGTCTGAAGCGCCTGGACGAGACGGAGCTTCTGCTCCGGGGCGACCCGGGCGTAGACCGAAACACCTTCCACAACGTCGACCAGTTCCTCGTCGGAAATATTCGCCAAGTCTTTGCCGGTCAGGACCTTCCCGGCATTACGCAGCCCGATCTGCCGGGCGATGGACGAGGCCGTGAGGGCGTGATCCCCGGTGATCATCTTCACGTGAATGCCGGCGCTGTGGCAGTTCCTCACCGCCTCGACCGCCTCAACCCGCGGCGGGTCGATCATCCCCTGGAGCCCCAGGAACGTCATCCCCGAAGCCACGTCCGGGTGGTCGAGGCTCCGGGCGCCCTCTGTCCGCCCTCCCCGGGCAAAGGCGAGGACGCGCAGCCCGCGGGCCGCCATCTTTTCCACAGCCCTCAAGACGGAGGCGGCGTCCAGTGCCCCGGGCGAGCCGTCGGCGGTCAGGGCCGTCCCGCACCGCTCCAGGACGGCCTCCACCGATCCCTTCAGGTACACGACGGGCCGGCCCGCCTCCGGGGCGGCGTGGAGCGTGGCCATGTACTGGTGCTGGGACTCGAAGGGGATCGCGTCGAGGCGGGGCCATGACCCGGCGGCCTTCCCCGTGAGGCCTCCCTTGGCGGCGGCGGCCAGCAAGGCGCCTTCGGTGGGGTCGCCCTGCACCGTCCAGCGTCCGTCCTCCTCCCTCAAAAGACTGTCGTTGCAGAGCCATCCGCATCGCAGGCATTCCGTCAGGGCCGGGGGAACCGGGTTTCCCACCGGCTCGCCCCGACGCAGGATCTCACCGGCCGGCGCGTAGCCCGCGCCGGAGACCTCGAATCGTTCACCGCCCGCGAGGATCATCTGTACGGTCATCTGGTTTTCGGTGAGCGTTCCCGTCTTGTCCGAACAGATCACGGTGGTGCTGCCCAGCGTTTCGACCGCGGGAAGCTTCCGGATGATCGCGCGGCGGCGCGCCATGCGCGCGACGCCGATGGCCAGCGTGATCGTCATGGCGGCGGGCAGTCCTTCGGGAATGGCGCCCACGGCGAGGGCGACGGCGGCCATGAACATGTCGAAGGCGGTCTGACCTTGCCAGACACCGACCCCGAAGGTCACCGCGGCGAGGAACAGGATCACGTAAAGCAGCACCTTGCTGAACACCGCGATCTTTCGAATCAGTGGCGTCTCCAGCTCCACGGTGGAGGAGATGAGTTCGGAGATGCGTCCGACCTCCGTCCGGTCGCCGGTGGCCACCACGACGCCCACGGCTTGGCCGTAGGCCACGAGCGCCGAACTGTAGGCCATGTTGGTTCGATCCGCGAGGACCGTCTCCTCGGGCAGGGGGGAGACGGACTTCTCCACCGGCACGGACTCCCCGGTCAGCGCCGACTCATCCACCCGGAGGTTCCGCACCGAAATCAGCCGCAGGTCCGCGGGGACCTTGTCGCCCGATTGCAATAGAACAATGTCGCCGGGGAGCAGTTCCGTCGACGGAATCCGCCGCTTTTCTCCGGAACGGATGACGGTGGCCTCGGTCACCATGGTCCTGGCCAGGGCCTCGATCGCCTTGACGGCCTTCGCTTCCTGGAGAAAGCCGATCACGGCATTCACGATCACGACGCCGAAGATCACCCCCGAATCGACCCACTCCCGGAGGAAGGCCGTAATTGCGGCGGCGGCCAGAAGGATGTAGATTAGGGGCTGGTGGAACTGCAGGAGGAACCGGAGGAACGGACCTTGCCCCTCTTTTGCGGTGATGACGTTGAAGCCGAACCGTTCGCGCCGGCGTTCGACGTCGGACGCCTCGATCCCTAGATCCGGGCGGCTTTCGAAAAAGGCGAGCGCCCCCTCCGCAGGCAGGTGATGCCACGATCGTTCCGTTCTTTGTTCCATCTGTCCGTTATCCTTTACAGGGGGGGAGGTGTGAAGAATTCCGGGAACTGGATGTTATCCCGGCATCCGCGTGAGCCCTCTGCGGAGAACCGAACTATAGAGAAGCGGGTCCCGGATGTCAATCGGAAATGGGGATTGGGTTGACGGGTCGACACCGAAGCCCGAAATGGGAAAAAGCCCTCGGTCCGTCGCTACCGCGTGCGCCAGCAACGGACCGATAGGCAACGGGTCAAAAAAAACCGGGGGCATCACGCCCCCGGTCGACAGGAGGGTGGGCTTACCAGTTGCCTCTTCCGAAGCCCGGCCCGGGGCCGGCTCCGCCACGGGGAGACCAGCCGAAACCGGCCCCCCGGCCTTTTCCGCTACCGGAGCGGAAGGCCTGCATCTTCTGCTGCTGCTCCGGTGTCAGGACCTTGAAGGCGGCGAGCCGGTGGGACGTCCGTTTGTCCGCCAACTGGTCCCTCAGGGCGCGCATCTCTTTCTGCACGGCCAGGATCTTGGCCTCGTCGGGGTTGTCCTTGAGCCAGAGAATCCGGAGTTCGTTGCGTTTGCTGAACACCTTTTCCCGGAGCGGCGTCACGTCCTTCAGGTGGACCTCCCGAAGGGCCTTGATCTTGGCGGTCTGCTCCGCGGTCAGGTTCAACTGGGAGAAGGCCCGGTCTTCGGGTCCGTTGCAGTAGGCGGCCCCCGGACCCCTTCCCCAGCCCCGGCCCCAGGCAAATGCCGTTGTGGCCAGGAGGGTGACCAAGAGCAGGGTGGTCATGGCGATGGTTAGCTTCTTCATGGTTCGATGCTCCTTTTCATGTTTTTTACTTTTGACTTTAGGGAAGAGCAAGCATCGTGCCACCAGAGGTCGGACGATGTCAACCCTACGATATGAATGCATATTACGCCCTCGCATGCCGGCCCGACCGCATGGTGGACCCCGCGGAAGAGAAAATACTGGATCATAAGTAGCCGGTTGTGGTATCCGTCTGCTTACATTGTATCCACACCCTTATGAGGAGGCCGTGAGCAAGGAAAAGAACTCCGGATTCTGGCTGAATCTTTCCCCCTGGATCATCCTCGGGGCACTCGTGATTCTCCTGCCCATCTTTGCCTTCATGACGCTGGACGCGATCAACACGCAGAAGGCGCACACGACGCGGCTCCTCGTCGACAAGGGGGCGGCCCTGATCCGCGCCTTCGAGGCCGGCACCCGGACGGGCATGGGGATGCGCTGGGGGTTCTTCGAGCTCCAGAAGCTGCTCATCGAAACGGCCCAGCAGGTCGACATCGACCACCTCATTGTGACGAACGCGGACGGGCGCATCCTGGCGTGCAGCGATCCGTCGCTGATCGGAGAAACGTACGGCCTGGACCTGGACCTCGCGCGTGGTGCAACGCTGACGGCCGAACAGTGGCGCCAGGTGCCGCACCCCGAGGGGGCGGACACCTTCGAAGTCTATCGCCGTTTCGCCCCCATACCCGGCACGCCCCCGCCTCTCGGGAACGGCCTTTTCTCCGTCCGTCCGCCGTTTCCCCCACCGCCGGACCGTCAACCGCCCGACAGGGCCGTTTCCCCATCGCAACCCGCCCAGGACCCGGCCGGCCGGGACCTGATCATCTTCGTGGGCCTGGACATGAGTCCCATCGAGGCCGCCCGCCGCGAGGATGCCTGGCACACCGCGCTCATGGCCATCATCCTTCTCCTCATCGGTTTCGCGGGGATCGTTTCCTTGATGCTGGCCCAGGGGTTCCGGACGACTCGGGCTTCTCTCAGCCGGGTTCAGGCCTTTTCCGATCACCTCGTCACCCATATGCCGATGGGGCTCGTCGCCATCGACGCACAGGGTCTGATCACCGCCTTCAACACAACGGCGGCGGCGATCCTGGAGCGGGAGGTTCCCGCCGTCCTCGGGCGGCCGGCGGCGGAGATTCTTCCTTCCGCCTGCCTGGATATTTTCGACCGGATGCGGGAAGACCGGCGTATCCTGACGCGGGAGATCGACTGCCCCGTCGGCAACGATCGGATCGCGCCCCTCGAGTGCGTCGCCACGGTCCTCCTCGACGAGGCGGGAGGCGCTGCGGGGAAGATTGCCCTCTTCCGCGACATGACGGAGCTCCGCCGCCTGAAGCAGGAGGTCGCCCGGAGCCAGCGCCTGGCCTCAGTGGGGAGCCTGGCCGCCGGCGTCGCCCATGAGATCCGTAATCCCTTGAGTTCGTTGAAGGGTTTCGCCACGTATTTCCGCGACCGGCACGGCGCCGATCCGGAAGATGGAAAGATCGCCACCATCATGATCCAGGAGGCGGAGCGGCTCAATCGGGTGATCGGGCAGCTTCTGGAATTCGCCCGCCCGCCCCAGCTCGACAGGACGCCCACGGACCTGGCCGCCCTCGTCCGCCAGGCCCTGGACCTCGTCGCGGAGCGGGCCCGTGCCTCCGGTGTCGCCCTCCGGACGGAACCGGCCGATCTGCCGGAAATCCGCGTGGACGGAGACCGGCTGAAGCAGGTCCTCCTGAACCTCTTTCTAAACGCCTTGGCGGCGATGGAGGGCGGCGGGACGCTGTCCGTCACGCTCGCACGCGACGGGGAGCGCGTCCGGATCACCGTTGCGGATACGGGCGCGGGCATCAAAAAAGAGGACATGGGGCGCGTCTTCGACCCCTATTACACGACCAAACCCTCGGGCACGGGGCTGGGACTCGCCATCGCCCACAAGATCGTCGAGGCCCACGGCGGCGAGATCCGCCTCGCGAGCGAGCCCGGACGGGGGACGACGGTCACGGTGACCCTGCCGGCCGGAACCTGACGCCCCGAGGACCCGCATCGATCCGTGCAGCGGGAACCGGACCCGAAACCGCGCCACGCGGGCCTTGCTGACGACGCAGGAAATCCTCATGCCCCGGCGGCGCCGCCATGGCAATAATATAAGGGAGAAAAAATGCAGGCAAAAAACGCCATTCTGATCGTTGACGACGACCTCGCCCACCGGACGATGCTCCGGACCCTGGTCGGCGGCTGGGGATATGACATCGCGGAGGCGGATGACGGCGATACGGCGATCCGCCTCGTCCGGGAGCGCCCCTTCGATCTCGTCCTCATGGACATCCGGATGCTCCGGGTCTCGGGGATCGAGGCCCTGGAGGAAATCAAGGCGTACAACCCCGCCATCCCGATCCTCCTCATGACCGCCTTCGCCTCCGTGGAGACCGCGGTCGAGGCCCTGAAGAAGGGCGCCTACGACTACCTGACGAAGCCGCTCGATTTCGACAAGCTGCGGCTGATCCTGACCCGGGCCGTGGAACACACCCGCCTGAAGGAGGAAAACCGCCTGCTCAGGGAGACCCTGGGCGTCCGGTTCGATCTCAAGAACTTCATCGGCCGTTCGGCGGCCATGACGCGGCTTTTGGATACGCTCACCCAGGTGGCGCCGGCGGAGGCGACGGTCCTCGTCACCGGCGACTCGGGAACGGGCAAGGAGATGGTCGCCGGCCTCATCCACGCCAACAGCCCCCGCCGGGACGGCCCGTTCGTGAAGATCAACTGCGCCGCCCTGACGGAAACCCTCCTGGAATCGGAGCTTTTCGGCCACGAGAAGGGGTCCTTCACCGGGGCCGACCGGCGGCGCGAGGGGCGGGTCCGCCAGGCCGACGGCGGGACGCTCTTCCTGGACGAGGTGAGCGAGATGTCCCTGGGGATGCAGGTCAAGCTCCTGCGCGTCCTCCAGGAGCGGGAGATCACCCGGGTCGGCGGGGAGGAGGTGATCAAGGTCGACGTCCGCCTGATCGCCGCGACGAACCGCGACCTGCAACAGGAAATCGCGGCCGGCCGCTTCCGGGAGGACCTCTTCTACCGCCTGAACGTCATCGCCCTGCATGTCCCGCCGCTGTCCGAACGGCGCGAGGACATCCCGCTTCTGGCCGAACGGTTCCGCGAGGACTTCGCTCAGAAGAACCGCAAGGAGATCAAAGGCTTCACGCCGCAGGCGATGGACCGCCTCCTGAAGTACGCCTGGCCGGGGAACGTCCGGGAACTGATGAACGCGGTCGAGCGGGCCGTCGTCCTGGCGCGCACGCCGTACCTCGACGTCGCGGACGTTCCGCTCCTGATCCCGGAGGGCGACGCCGGCGCCGGGGTTGCCGCGGGCGGGTCCGCCGGGACGGAGGACACCTCCCTGGAGGCCGTCGAGCGCGACACGATCCTGCGGACCCTGGAGGCCGCCGGCGGCAACAAGAGCGAGGCCGCCCGCCGCCTTGGCATTACCCGGCGGACCCTGCACCTGAAGCTCAAAAAATACGGGATGATGTAAACCCCGGATTGTTCGGGTTTCGAACGGGGGGACGGCGCGTGTCGCCCCGCTTCGCCGCTTTTGAATGCCCCTCCCGGGTGGAAGGGACCGAGCGGAACGGGCTTGACGTCCGGGGACATATCCTGTACAGTCTCCCGGTACATAAAGAAGGGGGGAAACGACCCATGCCCATTCAGACCACGTATACCCAGGCCCGCGCCAACCTGGCAAAATTGTTCGACGAGGTGACGGAGAACCGCGAAGTGGTCATCATTCGGCGCCGCCGCGGAGAAGATGTCGCGGTGGTGGCCGCCGACGAACTGTCGAGCCTCACCGAGACGGCCCATCTGCTCCGCTCGCCGAAGAATGCCCGGCGTCTCCTCCAGGCCCTGGCGCGGGCTCAGGAAAAGACGGAAAAACCGCAGTCCGTGGATGCGTTGAAAAAGGGGATCGGCCTTGGGGACAAGGCATAAGGTGGGACCGGACGCGCGGGTCGGACGGGAGGCCGTTTTTCAGCCGGAGTTTCTCGAAGACCTGCGCTACTGGGTGGAAACGGAGCGAAGGGTCGCCCTGCGGGCCTTGACCCTCGTCGAGGCGATCCTGCGCGATCCCTTCACCGGGATCGGCAAACCCGAACCGCTGAAATATCTCGCCGCCGACATGTGGTCCCGTCGCCTGACCCAGGAACACCGCATCGTTTATCTGGTCGGCGACGACCGCATCGATTTCCTGCAGGCCCGTTACCACTACTGATGGAGGGAACCCTGAAAGATGTCTCTCAAGCTCATTCAGGAATATCACCATAAGGTCCAGGATATCCTTCAGTACGGCGGCTCCCGGAATGAAACCGCTATTCGTCCCGCCTTCCAGAAACTTCTCGAACAGTACTGCGCGGACAAGAAGATCGAGTTGATCCAGGAGTTGGAATTCAGACCCGCCCAGGGATCCCCGGTGCGTCCCGATGGCACGCTGAAGGACGCCCTGAGACAGGACTGGGGATATTGGGAGAGCAAAGACACCTTCGATTCACTCGACGAGGAAATCAGGAAGAAACTCGCCAAAGGTTATCCTACCAGCAACATCCTTTTTGAAGACAGCCAAACCGCCGTTCTCATCCAAAATGGGCAAGAATTGCAGCGCGCAACCTTCAGCGATCACGATGCCCTTCACCACCTGCTGACGACCTTCGTCAATTACGAACCCAAAGAGGTCCGAACCTTCCGGGAGGCGATTGAAAGGTTCAAGGAGGATCTTCCCGATCTGATCGTCAAACTGCGCGAACTCATCGAAGAGCAGGCAACCAAAAACGCCGCCTTCACCAGGGCGCGAGGAGATTTTCTGGAGCTCTGCCGGGAGTCCATCAACCCCCACATCGTCATGGCCGACGTCCGGGAGATGATCATCCAGCACATCCTGACGGAGGACATTTTCATCACCATCTTCAACGAATCCCAGTTCCACCGGGAAAACAACATCGCCCGCTCCCTGATGGAGGTGATCGAAACCTTCTTTACCGGCACCGTTCGCAGGGGCATCCTGGGCAAGATCGACCCCTATATCCGGATCATCAAGGCCGCTGCTTCCGGGATCGCCGACCATCACGAAAAACAACGTTTTCTCAAGGTCGTTTACGAAAACTTTTACCGGGCCTACAATCCGGCGGCGGCGGACCGTCTGGGGATCATCTACACCCCCAACGAGATCGTCCGGTTCATGGTGGAGTCCGCCGAGCACCTGGTCCACCAAAATTTCGGGCGGCTCTTGGGGGACAAGGATGTGGAGATCCTCGATCCGGCCACGGGAACCGGCACCTTCATCACCGAGATCATCGAGCACCTGCCGAAGAACCGGCTTCCCTTCAAATACGAAAATGAAATCCATTGCAATGAAGTGGCCATTCTCCCCTACTACATCGCCAACCTGAACATCGAGTACACCTACAGCCAGAAGACGGGGCGGTACGCGGAGTTCAAGAACATCTGCTTCGTGGATACGCTGGACAACCTTGGGTTTTCCGTCGGGAAAAAATACACGGAGGCGGGAAGCCTTGATTTCGGTGGTTTCTCCCCCGAAAACCTGGAACGGATCAAACGCCAGAACAAAAAGAAGATCTCCGTCATCATCGGAAATCCGCCGTATAACGCCAACCAGCTCAATGAAAACGAGAACAACAAAAACAGGCCCTATCCCGGCGTCGACGACCGCATCCGCAAGACCTACATCGCGGAGAGCACCGCCCAGAAGACCAAGCTCTACGATATGTACGCCCGCTTTATCCGCTGGGCGAGCGACCGGCTGGACAAAAACGGCGTTCTCGCGTTCATCACCAACCGTTCCCTGATCGACGCCCGGACCTATGATGGCTTCCGCAAGGTAGTAGCCGATGAATTCAGCGACATCTATATCGTCGATCTCGGCGGCGACGTACGGCAAAATCCGAAGCTTTCTGGACCGAAGCACAACGTCTTTGCGATCCAGACGGGCGTCGCGATCTCTTTTTTCGTGCGAAACGGAAAAGCAAAGAAACACCCCTGCCGGATCTTCTACACCCGCCGACCGGAGATGGAGACCGCCAAGGAAAAACTGCACTTCCTGGCCACAGCCGAGTTCGGGGATCTGCCTTTCGACCACATCCAACCCGATAAGCAGCACAACTGGATAAACCTGTCGGTGAATGATTGGGATGGCCTGTTGCCGGTGGCGTCAAAGGAAGTGAAGTTTTCCAAAGGGAAAAAAGATGAAAAATCGATATTTAAGCAATTTTCCAATGGAGTTGTCACGGCAAGAGATGAATGGGTGTATGATTTTAAAGATTCTCATTTAGGCGAAAAAATCAACTTTTTTTACCATCTGTTTGAAAGCGAGAAAAAAAGATGGAAGGAATCGGACAGACAGACTCCTGTTAACGATTTTGTGGATAGGACGATCAAATGGACGTCGGAATTGGAGGCCCATTTGATGAAGGGATCAGAGCTGAAATTTGATGAAAAATTCTTCAAGTCGTCGCTGTATCGGCCATTCGTCAAGAAGCGTCTCTATTTTGATAAAATCATCGTTCACAGAATTTATCTACAGAATGAAATATTTAAGATTGCAAATGACGATGACAATATGGTCATTTGTTTCTCAGGTTTATCGTCATCCAAGTCTTTTCAATGTCTGGCTTCCAATTGCGTACCATCTTTTGACGTTCTCGAGAAAACCCAATGCCTGCCCCTGTACTTTTACGACAGGGAGGGCGTACGCAGAGACAACATCACCGACTGGGCATTGAAGCAGTTCCAAAGCCATTACAATGATAAGGCGATCACCCGCCTCGACATCTTCCACTATGTCTACGCCGTTCTCCACGATCCCGCCTATCGCGAAAAGTACCGGCTCAACCTCAAACGGGAATTCCCCCGCATCCCCTTTTACGAAGGATTCAGCAAATGGGCGGTCTGGGGCGAGAGACTTATGGCGCTTCACCTGGGGTACGAACAGGCGGCTCCTTTCCCTTTGAAACGGATCGACAAAGCACCGGCGCCCGGCAAGCCACCACTCGCCGCCAAAGCGATTCTCAAGGCAGATCCAACGAAAGGCGCCATTCAACTGGACAGTGCGACGACCTTGAAAGGCGTTCCGCCCGCCGCCTGGGCATATCGGCTTGGCAACCGTTCCGCAATCGAGTGGGTTCTTGAATACCATAAGGAGCGCAAGCCCAAAGATCCGACGATCCGAGATCAGTTCAACACTTACCGCTTTCCCGATCATAAGGAGAAGGTCATCGATCTCCTGCGGCGGGTCTGCACGGCCAGTGTGGAAACGGTGAACGTTATCGGGGAAATGACTTCAGGCACATAGAAGCCCGTCGTGAGCATGAATGAAGATCTATCTCTCGTAACAACATGAAGATCCTGGTGTGCGTCAAACAGGTGCTCGACGGGGAGGCGCCGGTCCGGCCGGATGTGTCGGGGCGGTGG